>Ga0157363_1003921_pt1 | contig 13609 bp, 6 predicted proteins | sample AttsexASBM1_FD_111477 | JGI IMG/M metagenome (GOLD analysis project Ga0157363, IMG submission 111477) | Fungus gardens microbial communities from leaf cutter ant in Ribeirão Preto, State of São Paulo, Brazil - Atta sexdens ASBM1 | ecosystem: Host-associated > Fungi > Mycelium > Unclassified ...
ACTCAACACAAACAAATAGATAAAAAATTCAACACAAACAAATAGAATCAGTTTTAACGCAAGTGCAAAATATTTTTAACGTGTAGCATATTTTTATATGTAGCACAAGTAACCCAGATAGCACAAAGAATTCAATTGTATGTCATCAATTCCGTATTCAGATGCAAATAGAATTCTTTTCAAAATTGTTCAGAAAAAGAATTCTTTTTGTATTTGAAAATGAATTTTAAATTGATGACATAACAACTGAATTCTTTTTAAATTACTTCAATATGCGACTAGAACTTCCACTTTTTTTCTGAAAAATATCAAACTGATGACTCGACATCACAAATTTTTATCCTGTTTCATATTTCTTTGAATTATGATGGATCGTAATAAAAATAGAAGTCGATAGCTTGCCTGCGAGAATGTGAACGGAATAAAGAAATATCTTACATGCACATATCTCCACCCGGAAGCCATCATCGACGCAACACACTGCGTACACGTGTGTGTAGATACATACTGCATCTTTGCCGACGATGTCGGCAATGGCGTATCCTTCGCGGAACCATCGGGAGCGACTCTCAAGGGGGTATCAGTGAAAAGACGTATCGAATTTATCACCCCGGCGAGACGCGGGGAAGGTTGGTACACGCAGCCACCAGCCATTTCGCAGGAGTGAATTTTCCTATACACGGCCCACGTCTTTTCGCCCGACAATGGAAAATGGCATTACTGTTATTCGATTTGTTTCTTCGCACACACCTTGATAACTCTCCGGACCGGAAACGCCGCGAGATATTTCTTGAGCGCGGGTGTCATGAATACAGACGACGACGACAACGACGATCGAGACGCGTGCTTCGAATCGGCCAATGTCTCGTTTATTATTCGTTCACCGCGCGCCAAAAGCGCGCCGAGGAACGTAGACGTGAGAGTCTTCGCCGCTTATTGCGAATGTAAAAACGTTTGTAAAAACGGAGAGGCGACGTGAGGGAGTGCCGATGATCGTTTAAAATTTTCCGAACATGATCCTCATATTTTTAAATTAACTTCGGAGCAGACAGTATTGGATCTACTCAATTATCAATTTCTTTGTAAAAATGTCAAATATTTTCTTCATGTTTTACATATATTTTTTAAATATATAATTTAATTTAAATAAATTTGGATTATTCTTATTAAAATATTTAGTATTTATTATATTTTATATTTTATAGTTATGTTAATTTCTTAAAATTAATTAGCGTGAGAGAGAGAGAGAGAGAGAGAGAGAGAGAGAGAGAGAGAATTAATTAACAATCTCTCAGAAAGGATTTCTGATAACGAGATAAAAAGTGTTTTGACTTAATTGCAACTTTAGTAGTATTAAATAAATAAAATAATATTAAGATTAGATCAATAATTTCTATTCTCCTTCCTCGAATTAAATAAAATTGACTTATTATTTTGAAAGACAAGAATAATGTATATAAATTTATATATATTATATATCGTTTATTCTTACGCGCGCGTTTAGAATAAATCTTTATCTGACGTTATAATGCACGATTTGGCACGTTTAACTAATCCATCATTTTATACGAGATTTATTTTCCATTTAAAAATAAACATTTCCTCTATTAACAATAAGTAATTATATACATTATATTGAACTATCATGGTTATATATATTGACCTATTTTATGATAGATCACAGAATAAAAGCATATGTTGGATCTGAAAATCTTTTCTATAAATACATAAATGAATCTTATTAAATATAGCGTCAGTAACAGTCTTATTAATTTTGTACACAGAAAGAATAATTTTTCTGAAGAATCTAAAAATATGACTATAGATACAAATTTAAAAATAATTTGGCTGGATCAAAATAATTAGGTAAGACAACGAAATTAGTTGCTAGGATATTAAAACATTTTGCTTATCTTACTTAAGACTCCTACAAAATTATTTTGATGACCCAACAAAATTATTTTCAGATCCGTATCTAGCTAAACTTTTAAATTTTTTTCAAAATTGCTCTTTCTGTATAGAATAAAATTTACTATAGACGCGGTTTAATTGACATTGACAATTTTATAAAGATACTTCAAATTTTATATACTTCGAATTTTTAAAATTTCATCGTTTCTATTCATCGATTTAACGATTCACCATTTTTTCAAACGTTGGGACCAGGAGATGTCTGTTTGTGGCACCGCCTTTAAATGGGGAAGAGAAAAAAGGAAAAGGGCAAATATCCGAGCGGTTACCAGGCACTCCTATACAATAGAGATGCTCATAAAATTGAGTTCGTCTTTAATTAGTACCAGTCAATAATACGAAACGTGCAACATTCTACGAAACCTTATTAGAAACTTTGTTATTAATAACGCTCTGCTCGTTACGGTTAGCCGCAACTATAAATTCAAGTTTACCCTCCTTGTCCATTAATTAAATAGGAAGAAACTCGCTGGGTGAATGAAATAGGAAAACAAATGAGAAAGGTTAGTCGATAGTTGATGGCCTTCGACCGGCCGAAAGCCCTGAGTATTCTGAGCCTTCAAGAACCTGCGAAACGAATGGAACGCTACGATAAATCTCATGGCGATCGGCCGAAAAGTGAACCGCAAAATGTTACAGTTTTAAGCTCACTGTGTTCGCTTAGCTTTCAAGACTCTTGTCAAAAGAAATGCTAAACCGGATCTATATGGAAGACTGGTAGGACGGAGAAGATGGATAACGTCTGACTGATTTTTATGATACACTAGAGTGTAGGCCCTCGTCAAGAATGACAAACACATATAGACAGAAACTAACCATATTTCTCTTCGAAATGAATAATTTAAAATTGAGGATATATGTTGAATGTTTATTATATGTCGGAAAATTTGTGTTAAATTTAATACAAGATGAATATGTTAGAAAGAAACACAAATATCATTTAAGAAGATAAATAAAAAAAGATAATACTAACATTTGTACGTAAATCGTGGAAACATATTTTTTCAGTAAAATTATTTATATGTTAAATTAACACTTACATATTTATTCATTTATGTTAGAATTTACGTTTTAAAACATTGTTTTTATGTTATTTATTATTCATTTATAAATTGTATTATTTTGACATTAAGAAATGTTGAATATCAATTTAACATTAACTATTTAAATAACATAATTACATTATGATAAATTAACACTCGAATATGTTAAAAAATTTAGTACAAAATGTTAATAAGGATTTGAGCGGATTATTTTTCACACAAATACGAAATATATTTTTTATTGTGTATCGTTTCGACTTAAAGGAATCAAATTATTTTATCGTATCTTTGTTTTAATCAATCTCATTAAAGTTTTCATATATTAAGATTTTATTATCATTCCAAATTTATATTTCAATAAATCAAATTTTATGGATAAATATTGAATTATTTATCTTTGTTTTATGTTCTCAATCATTAAATTTTTAAAGGTTCTTTTAAATAAAGATCATATTATTATACTCTAAAGCTGTCTTTCAGTATTTAAATTAAATTAATCTAAATATAACATTTTTGAGAGATAGATAATTCGCATAAATCAAATTCTCCACCAAATGGTATGCTTCCTCACAGAGTTCCTGCCACACTCTAATTCGCAGAGGTTTAATCTAGCCAAAGTAGGCATGAAAGCCGTAGTCCCATTGTCTCTTCAGGTGCGGGAGTCCATTATTTATCAAGTAATGTACTCTCGCGAGGACGAGGCTGAGACGAATAGGTGGGCGGATAGGTAGGTAAATCTCTCGCAAAACGAGGCGCATCAGAGAACGCCGTTCGCCTGATGAATGTTTCAGGAATGTAGTTCGAGGCATCCGGGGTTTAAGTAAACTGCCGCTTACCCCTCGGGATAGATGACCCGTCCGTGTATCGGGGCTATTAGACAGAAAACCAATCACCGACTAGATTATCTCGTCGGAAAAACGCGAAATAGACTTGCGTCTAGCGACATTGAAAGGCCATTTCTGCCCGTCGATCAGCCCGTCATTTGTTCGCTCTCCCTTTCTTCTTGTCGATATCTGAGAAGCGGTTGTTTAATCTACCCGCGATTCTGTTGAGACGCTTGAGAAATATATGAGAATTACATCATCGAACCAGTATAGAATCTCCATCATGGAATACGATCTTAGTATCGGGACGATAAAGTCGGATCTCTTGTGAAACGGCTGAAGTGATCCCTTCTCGGTCCGGCTTTTAAGAAAATTTCATTTTTTTCCAACCGGATTCTATTTCACTGCTTCATTTTATCGTCCGCTGATAATCTAAATCTCTTTTCTATCAATTTACCGTAACACGCGCTCCGTAAGAGAATTTAAAATGGATAATATACAGCACTCTTTATTTGAAAAAAATAGAAGAGATCTTTCTGGAAAGAAGTATTTTAATTTGAAATTTTTCATCAGACTTGAAAATACAAGGTGACAAAAAAATTGTCACACAAAATTTACGTGTTTATCAAATCATAATCCAGGTCTTTGCCAACAGATAAAAATTGTTTGATGTAGTCTTTTTGATATTTAACGATTTATGTAACCAACACTCCATTTATAATACCCTATAAATATGTATGATTTCAATAAATCAGTGTCGCGTTTAATACGTTTTCTATCTCTCTTACCTCCATTTCTATCAATGTAGATTAATTTTAATCTCGGCTTCATTTACTCTCTATCCTTTTCTAATTTTTAGAAAAAGATAAAAAGTAAGTTAAGCCAAGATTAATCTACATTGGTAGAAACGACCATTAATATTCTCACAATAAAATTATAATAATGGTTGCATTACGATATTGATTCACCATCCTCGCAGATGGTAGGAGCACTTTGAATTAAATCATCCCAGTTAGCAACTCTCTATTCCTTTCCAGATTACAGACCTATCTGTGGCATAGACGAGTAGACAACATTTAGTCAACCGGAGTTACCGCTAACGAACAGTTAGTGCAATCAGCTCTTAGAAAGGACTCTTAATTAACTACGACTGTGACACTACTAGCGCGGCTTAACTCCCTTAAGTTCGCTGGACTTAGATACATCGACTTCTACGATCCATGAATTTCTAGTGACAGGCCTTTGTTGTATAACTATATGGATAGAGTACTTCGTTGAAGTGCTTTAATTAAAACAATTTGCAAAAGGAAAACGTTATCGCGCCAGTTTCTTGCAGAAATCTGCGTTATTTTTATTAATAAGACGATTTGCGATGTAAATGCATAAACACATCTGATAACTTTGAATCTAGCTTTTATAATTTCAAGAATACTTCTACAAATACATCGTCGCTCTCTTACTTCAAAAGCGACGCAACCCATAAAATTAAGTTTCTAAAAAAGAGAAAAGAACCTATTTTTTTCATTTGACAAAAATTATTAAATAATAGTAAATTAAAATTGACCTAGAAATATTCAAGGAGAAGGCCATTTGGTCTCAAAATTTATCTATGTATAAATTTTTACAAGTTCCAATAAACTGCATCCTAATTATTGGGTTGTCCGAAAAGTTCGTGCCGATTTTAAAGGAAAATTGAAACGCAGAAGATTTAAATTTTAGTATACATTTATTAAATTATATAGGTTAGTCGGTACGAACAACCCAATATTTGTCGGTCTTAAAACACAGTCCTGAAATTGGAGTACGTAATATAAATTAATGCTGCTCATTAGCATCAATATTAAATTGGCAATTTAATTTGTGATATTATGTAGGTACTCCAGAGCTTCAATCTGAGACTGTATTTTAAAACCAACAAAGCGCAATTTGCTTGAGCTGAAATTGTAAAAATTCACATAAAAATATTATTCGTCAAAATCATCTTTAATCAAATATACTTTTTTTACTTATAGGATAATTATTGAAATCAAATATAATATTAGCAAAAGAATATTTTTAATATGAAAGATGAAATGTCATTTTTGTCATTTTTATTTTACAAAATCTAAAAAAAATATGTTTTACAATCTTTAAAAAAAAATCCTTTTTGAGTTATGACAATTTTGACGATGTTTCATGAAGTCAAGTTAGTTCACTTTTAATGAGATTCATTGAGTAATATTTAATTAACTTATAAATAGTAATAATTCGAATATCATGTTTTTTAGTTGTATTACTTTTGAAGCGTTATATTTATTAAATATATATATTTTAATTAAAGTGCCATTATTTCTCTCTTAATCTCGCAAAACATTTGACTGTCGTTTAGATTTCTCGCACTTAGTCATGAAATAAGACGGAAGTCAGTCCCGGCAGGACTCCTCAATGTCGGAATAGAACAACTTACCTGTCACGAACGTGTCTCTTCATGAGGACGTGAGGTAGGCACGCGCGTGGAGAAAAGCGACAAGGACGACCCGCCCCGGTCGAATGGAGGCGCTCGTAGATGAGAGGAGAACTCCTTTGAAGTCGATCAAGCACGGTAAACGTGGGAGACCCATTCGCTCTCGAGAAACGCGCATATCGTGAGAGTCGATGTTCGGGTGGGGCTCGAAACGTCAAAGGCCAAAAGGGAATGTAAAAAGTCTTTAATCAACGGCTCGTTTTTTCGCTGCTCGTCGATTCGTCGAAACTTTACCGTCATTCCATCTCAAATCCCGCATCGCGTTCTCGCTCTTCCAGTTTCAATATCAGTAGCACGAATTTTTGTATTTTAAATGTCCTCGTGGAACAAAGAGAAAGGAGAGGGATAAAAGTGTGAAAGACAGTTATGCGGTCTGAATGATATAAAATCACTTCTGACAAGAGGACTAGAAGTGGAAACGCGCTTTTTAACTTTTCATCGACAATGTGAAATTTTCACACTTCGTCCTGGGTCTTTGAACCTCAACGTAGATTTTTATATTGTTCCGGATTGTAGAAAAATTCGAAAAAATTTTTACATTTATAAAAGTTTCAACAACAAATTTTTACTATCATAAAAACTTGTATTTTACTTATTTTTGTCTATCAGAATTTATAAGAAAAAATTGTGATAACTAACATACAAAATTGTTTTTATCTTGGAAATGGTTGAGTTTTCGATCAATTACTTTTTTACTTTTTTACTTAATATGATATGTATTATCTGTATAAATGCTAAATAGTTTTTTTTTTTACATTCTATATAGTTCGAATTAATACGAACCCGAGTACAACGTTGCTATCTGATGCATCATCGAGGTGATCGTTTTATATCATTTATGTATCAAAAAAATCAGTTAGCTTAGAATTATTAGATTATAATATTTAACTTTTTTCTTATCTCTGAAATTTATCATCTTGTCAAGTGATTAATTGATGTAATGACTTAAAAATTTTTATACTGTTAATTTTTTTTAAAAAACTAAAGTCCAGATTCACAATTCACAACATGATTAATTTTTAATCAAGGTTTAGCTTATTCCTCATCTCTTTCTAAAGATAGAATTGGAAAGAAATAATGAATAAATTCTCGGTTAAGAGTTAACCGTGAATTGTGAAACTGAGTCTAAAAGGTGAAACCAGAAATTGCCATTCTTAATCCAAAGGATTATCTTTTGCAACAAATTGCTTTAAAAGAACATTTTCACTATTGATTCTCCCTTTAAGAAATGAAAATCAGTAGAAGCACGCATCGAAAACCAAAAACTTTTATCTTTATAAGAATACTCAAAGTCCTTAAACGTTTGCTCTTTAAATTTACTTCTTCCTTTTCTGTTATATTTTAAGCTTTAACACGGCAATTGTACCCCGCGAAATTTTCCCGTGAAATATGTACAGAAAACTTGGCTAACGCATGACGTAGCATTTATTTCAAGCGAGTGGTTCATTCTACATAAACTATCGTTCCTGGACTAGATTTTTAGGAGCACCATAAGCCATAAGCCCTTTGCGACTGGGCGGCGTGCCAGCGTAAGGTTGACCAAGAAAAGTTTGAAGCAGCGGACCAACATTGAAAATTTTAGAGGAAATGTAATCTACAGAACCAACAGTAACCGAATATAAAGAATAACGAGTGTGGGCTAGGGAACTGAACATACAAAAGAACACAGAGGAGGGGGGGGGGAGGAAAGAAAAAGATATTTCGCGGATTTGGAGAAGCCATGAACGTATCTTTCCTGTTGGCTCCCGCAGTGTTCGCGGGGGTCAAGATAAATCAAGAATAATCTCACCATTAATATGTCACGCTCGAAATAACACGTCGCGTGTCTATGTACGCCTCGTACGTAGGATGTTGGCTGAGCTTTAATATCGGGAAAAGTCGCGAGAGGAAAATCTCTTCTCAGACAGGTGTGTGTCCTGTCCTGGTGAGAGCGCTCGCTCGCTCGCTCGCTCGCTCCTACTGAGCGTTGAGGAAACGTTAAATATGACCGGGAGAGGATCTGTTTACACTGCCCTCGTGCGCTCAGTGAGCGAGGTGAGACAACATTTACCTTAGCCGACGAGACGAGGGCCGTCTTCTCAGCTATAGGACCGTGGGACTACATCGTCCCTCGACTTCTTTGAGGCGGCGCGGCTGCAGGATGATGGATGCAGTCTCAATTTCCCATTCCGTACCCGTCATCCTCGACCCTCTCAACCGTTCGCTCGCCATTGGGGAAGAAAACATCCGACGTGCTGTTCCGATCGTGAATCTCGATCCGAAGGATTTCGATTAACGGCCAGCAAAAGGCGGTGAATCAAACGAAACAAACATACCGTCAGAATCGGTCGCCAGGATTTTCCGCATTTTTCCGAGACGGTGGAATTGTCCCAGCGGGCGGCCGGCACAGTCGATCGAGAAACGTCGAATGGGGTGCGCGGATGGAGGCGATATGTCACATCTTTGAGATCTCGGCACGAGTCTCGTATTTCTCGCATTGCGAAGGTACTAAAGATCAATCTCAAAAGTTATAAAATCGAAAAAGCGATATATATGAACGTTTACTGCTTTATCAATTGTCGAAAGTATCAGTCATAACACTGACGGAAATTAAAATTGCAACATGAAAAAGTAGACATTTGGGAAGTTTATGTTATTATTCATGGGAATTATATAAACAATTAAATGATAAGTTTCAGAAAGTCACATTTATTTTAACCTTTAATCCACAGGGGTATGTGATATTGCCGGCATTAAAATTTAAAAGCTTCACTCCCTCTATTTTGTGAACAAATGGAACGAGCTTGGAATGCAATACCACAGAATGATATTAGATTTCTGTTCGACACAATGCTCACAAGAATTAGGGCTTGTATTCAAGCACGCGATGAATGTCCAAAAGATTTATTGCACAGTTTGTTGAAAAATATTAAATTTTACAACAATATTTTATAATCTAGTATCGGATCCATGCCTGCGATACTAGATTATAAAATATTGTCATAAAATTTAATTTTTCAACAAACTGTGCCATAAATCTTTTGAAACCGTAACTCTTACCTAAATATCTTTTCAGTATGACACATCAAAATTTTTTTCAATACTTTTTTTTGTTTATTACTTTTTGTATTAATAATACATTTGCTTAGTTATATTCCTTAATATATGTTTCAATAAAAAAAAACAATTTTTTTTACAACATGTTTATTTTTATGAAAGCCATAAAAGCATAAACAATCAAATTGGGTTAAGTATGTCATACATTAGTGTATTATTCCCGCAGCGTTTTAATCATTTGTTCCTATAGATTTTAATTTCAAAATGATATTTGCTTCCTGATATTGCATTTCAATTTCCAGCATATTTTCCCAAATTATAATACACATTGAGTTCAAGTTTAAATTGCAACCTCTTAAAAAAAATTAATTAATAATAAAATAAGTTAAAAATTATACATATATCAGGCAATTTAATTTAACGTAGTCTCACAATGCGAGAAAGAATTTTCTACTTTTTTTTCTCAAACAGAAAATCTGTTTCTCTTATTGTATAAAAAAGGGACAAATATGATTTCATGAGATTCTCATGTTTCGCATACTATACAGTAGCTACGCTTCTACCTGAAACTAATTAATTAACTACGAAAGCTGCGGGCTATGCATACCCTTTAGCAAAAACGTGCACTTCCTGCGCGCGAAAAGGACAAAGGCCGCGGCGGTTTGACCGAGAAACCGCCGGCCGCAGAATTTATTCTCTGCCAAAGTGCACGAAAAGCGCATTCCCAGCGAACGAAGGTGTGCGTAATGTAACGGTGCACAATTAGCATTAGAGTCTCCGTCTCTCTGACGGCGCATTTTCAATCGGTAACGAGACAAAAGTTGCGGTAGCCTCTTCAAAGGGCCGTCTTTGCGGTGCGAAAACATTTTAATGGCAAAATTTGCATACATAGGGATCACACGAGAGAAAAACGCATCTGGTTGGCATCCCCGCGACAGTTTAAGCGCTAGTAATTGAAACCACCGAAGAGACACAGACAAGCACATTCTGTAATACGTTCTTAGTGCAGAAACATTGTCATTAAATCTCATTTTTTTTTACAGAAAAATTTGTATTAATTTTTTAAAATAAATATTCTATTTTTTCTACTGAAAATTTAATGACTTGAATAAAAAAACTTTATTTGATTTTATTAAAGCTCTTACGAGAGAGAAGCAATATTTATAATTTTAAAAAATGAGAAACACAATTTCTATCTTAATGAAGATTTAATGTACATTTAGTTATAGCAATACATGCAAGAAATTAATTTGGAATCCGAAATTTTCATTAAGCAAATTTTTTAAATTAAATTTTTAACCGCCTTGAAATTCAACTGTCTCATTCAAGATCGCAGCGAAATATTTAATTTGACTGCTGTGCGACGATGAAAACGCGCGGATTCTACACAAAGGAGTGCCGCGAATTTCGGCACGCGTAACGTTAACATTTGAGACGAAGCCGACACTCGAATTTAAAATACGCTGCACGGTCGTCGTCGGTGTCTGACACGTGTACAGTGCATTTCACGTTTTCGCGTAGACAAACGATGGCAGGTGAATTCCGCGGGTACCCTTCGCACGTCAGAAAAATTCCAAAGCGCGCGGCTATGCCGTGGAAGATAAATCGTGCTGACGGGAGCAACATAATGAAAGTGCAAGCGCGCGTCGAATATCAATGTTCAGTCGCGAAATGAGTCTATCATCGACGGTGTCGTTGACTTCGTAAATCCACCGTGTATGGTGTATACGGAAGAAAAGGAATTCCCAATTGACATTTGATTTTCTTAGAGATTCTATAATAATAGAGTCTATAACCACGAATAATTTTATTAAAATTCTACGAAAGAGAAAAATATACATACTGTCTCACTCTAACCATCTCATTTTATAATAAGCTAAAATTATAGAGTGAGACAATATAAATTAAAATGAGATATATATATATATATACACACATGTATATATACAGGGAAGTACATATACTTTTCTGTCGTAGAATTTTCACGCTCGTAACCAGATTGTTATAGTTTCTAGATTTCCCTTCGCGACTAATTTCTCCTCATTCGTGCGATCGTAGCTCGAAAACATAATTCTGTAAGGGCATTTTCTAGATCAATATAGGTTAACTTTAATCTTAGTTCAATTTACTCTTCATTTTTTTTTAATTCTTAGAGCTAGAAAAAGATGAAGAATTGGATTGAATTAATCTATTGATAGAAATAAATATTAACATCAATGGACACAAATTCAATCATTTTATCTTTCTTGGCATTCAATGATCGAGTAAAAACGAAACGATATTTGTGTCACTAAATGAAAAATATTTTAATTGTATGCTAAAAAAATATCTAAAAATTTAGCTGGATACAAATCTGATAATAAATAATTTCATTTAAACTGAATCTGATTGCTAGAATATTAATAAAACTTTTTACAATATTACAACAACGCTTAAGCATTCTACATAATTATTTTGATAATTAACTTTCAACTAACACACAAAATTATTTTACTTAAATCAATCAAAATTTTTCTATTCAAGCTATTCAGTTTTATATTAAAGATAGAACTTTTATTTAAGAAAATAGATATTTTTATAGAAAAAAATAAAATGATTTTTGATGATGATATAGATCTGTATCTAGCTAAATTTTAAAACTTCAAAAGCAAAACCATTCTTTCCATGTACGCACTGAGATAAAGAATCTATTTCCGTATATTTATCTAACACGGTGTATCTATAAATAAAGCTGCCCACATGCATTTACGCCGTGTTAAAATCCAACAAGTGTTCGTGCTCGACGATCGTTTAAAATTCCTGTTACTGCCGCATCTCTGAAGCGAGACTCGCAGAACGGCAATTTTCTGTTTTAATGTTGAGTACGACTAGAAGAGAGTTCCATTCTTCCCCTGATACCGCGGCGGAATTAAAATCGCGTCAAAAATTCGATGTTCGATCACGGGGAGCACCTCAGCCTCCGACAACTCCTTACCGATGTTACAGCTTTCTCGGGCGGAAGAACACGCGACTGACTTTTCATGCCTCGATTTCTTACTCGTCGAAACTTCGATTTGATCTTGGCACGAGATCGAGAGCTGAAAGAGGAGGAGGAGATAAAGAAGGAGAAACAAAAGAAGAAGGCGAAAAGGGAAGCTCCTCGTGAATGTGCGCAAAAATCGTGTTGAAAAAGAGAGAGAGAGAGAGAGAGAGAGAGAGAGAGAGAGACGAAGAGGGGAAGATATCCTTATACATTAAACCATGCTCGACCCAGCCTTCTCTCGCCTTTTCTCCTTCTCCTTTATATGCAACTCTCGTAGCTGGCGCATTGTGAGCTTCGGCTCGGTTATTTCTCCCTGGGGAGCAATATACCCACCTCGAAAGAAAATATACTTAGACGCTTTGTAATATTTCTTTCATCCCTCACCACCCTCTCTCTCCTCTGCAGAGATGCAGAGATCGGCGTATCTTTCGAGACGCGAAGTGGCTTTTTGATTCGTAGGGCATTACACGCAACACGATCATACCAGCGTTACCACGCTAGTCGGGGAGACAACAACAAAATTGACGAGAAAAGCGAAGTGAACGACGGTGCTTGCTGCAAGGAAGAAAGCGAGTTTTGCTCTTGCGAAACTTCAAACTTTGTAGTTTTCTTCACGTATGCCTTTCGTCTCGAAAAGTAAACAAGAACTACAAGAAGCATACAAAACAAAAATGAAAAATTTTCTTCTCTTTACTTTCCCGGCAATGTGGGATCTTTTCAAAGATACCACCGATATTTTGATTGTGAATTCTAGTAAATATATTTAAATCTGTAAAAAAATAAGTCAAATACAATTCGACTTCTAAACTCGTTGTTAAAGCTTTGACAAGTGTAACAGAATTTTTTCAGATTTTTATATAATCTAGAACAAAATAAAAAAAATTTGCTTTGTTTCTCGAAAATCTTTATTGCTAACGGAAGAATTAAAGTTTCCATATTGTTGATGAAGGATTAAGCTTTTTTTAATCTTATAACGTGTATTTCGATTTCAACTTTCAATATGATTTTTTTCTAAACGACTTCGTTATCTATATAAAATTTCCATCGAGAATTTCTCACAAGCTTCTCATATAATATTGAATATAGTTGAATATAGTTGAATGTCTCTTTTTATTCATGTTTTACAAGTAAAAGCGAAAAAACGAATATTTATAGCTATAGAAAAAGTCGCTTATTATAAGAAGCAAAATTCCGGTCTCATCTCTGTAAA
>Ga0157363_1003922_pt1 | contig 13608 bp, 9 predicted proteins | sample AttsexASBM1_FD_111477 | JGI IMG/M metagenome (GOLD analysis project Ga0157363, IMG submission 111477) | Fungus gardens microbial communities from leaf cutter ant in Ribeirão Preto, State of São Paulo, Brazil - Atta sexdens ASBM1 | ecosystem: Host-associated > Fungi > Mycelium > Unclassified ...
CACACACACACACACACACACACACACACACACACACACATATTTCTTTTCATACGAATTAAGTCATTTTGATTGTTTGAAATTATCCAACCCACATAATACAGAAACTTGCAGCAACGTATTGCTGCAATGTTTGTAATTTTATCGAAATATTGTTAGAATGTTACAATATTGTTGAAATAATCTACGTTGTATGAATATAATTAGCACCTTTTCATTCAACATAAATTAAACAGATCTCACAGTATCAATAAAACTGTTTTACAGATTTTAACGTCAACTCCAGAGGGTTAAACATATTATTTTACTCAAAAAACTTAAATTATATTTTCCACTGGAAATGTGCAAATCACATAAGTTTTAAAACAAAATTTCGTGTTTTGTAAGCTTAAAAAGTATTGAAATTTCACACGAACGCGAAAGCAAAGTATCAGCCTTACCTTCCAAATACTGTCAGCGTTGAACATTAATTAAAGATTTTCGCGGGAGCGCAGCCATGTTTGCGATCGCGAGAAAAAATCGGCAATGAGAGACTATCGATATCGTAGAGCAACTTTCGATCTGGGTATCAAACAGACGGCGACCGATCGAGGATAGTGGGGCGACAGAGGGGTGGCACGGGGACGGAGGAGTTCCGAAATGAGTACCCGTGCAAATACGCCAGGATTGTTTCTGTCGCTAATTGCTCGGTTTTTTGCAGGGGCTCGGCCAACAATCGATTTGCATTTCAAAGGTAGTCCGGCATAAAAATAAAATGCGCCCCGTTAAAAGTTGACTGGCAGCGGCGCCTCTGTGTGCGTGGACTGCGTGTGTCGCGTATACGTGCTCATATCTATAATATACGCACGTCCGCACACACGCGCGCGCGCACACACACACACACACACACACACACACACACACACACACACACACACATCCCGCCTCTCACGCCTGTGAACGACAAATTGCATAAAACTCGTGCCGGATTAATGCCGTCGACGGGGTACAACGTCGATCGCGCTTTTTTCCGCCTGGCTATGCAGGAAACGCTGATTATTATTCGCGAATATAATGCTTTTATATTTCGCAGGATGCCGGAATTGCTTGTCCGCTCGCTCGTGCACGAGCGAGTGCGCGCGCGCTCCCTCTCGATTATGGAACCGCGTCGAGCGTTATCGTCCGCGTCGAGCTTTGATAAACGGCGATGGACAGATCGATGATTTCCTGCGTAGCGAGTTCATTTTTACTTGCGATATTTTCGAATGCAGATTTTTAGTATATTTCCGTGACGTTCAGTTCCGACGTTTCCTCGCTTCTTCGTCGCTAACAAAATGAGTATCGAATAAATTTTATATAATCACAATGACAGCTATTGCTTTTCGATTTTCATCCATTTTCATCACATTATCGTTTATTACCTAACTATTTATGTTTGTCACTGAACGTTAAACAGCAATAAAACGCTCAAAAGGTCAGATATGTGCAATTAAGTTGCAAAAATTATATTTTATGTTAAAGGCATTATTATATCTTTCTCGTAAAGTATTATCTTAAATAATATCTCCACTTTTGATTTGATTTTCTTAATTCAGAATATTAATTTTCTTCACTTGTATTTCAAAATGTTATTTCGTCACGAAAGTGCTTGAATAATATTTTTATGACAAGCACAATGCTATGGGCTTGTAGCCCTTTACAGAATCATAGTATGAAATCGGGCTCGCCGCACACTGAATATTTCGTTTCCTGGCGGGGTCGACAGTATTTGATTTTACGCAGTACGCATCGGGCGGTTTCCACCAACGTTAATTATCAGTGACCACCTACAGTCCCATTACATTCCAATCGACCCCTTAATCAACGCATGATTGGTGTACTAATTGATTGCTACTCCGTAATTATAACGGTGCACTGCCAGACGCCGCTCTACGATGGCTACCAAGTATCAGAGCACGCGCATTTGTCAACGTGCGCGGATTACTTTAATAATAACAATCTGTAAAGATATATGTGCATACGGATATTTCAATATCCTTTGATATTCCTCTTTGATATTCTTTTTCTCTTTCTAAATCTTATGTCGTTACATTGTTATTGAATTAAAAACGCAAGGTGAAATATAACAATTCAATTCATTTTTCAATTTTACATACTGAAAAGACAAAATTTTATACATCAACCGTCTATTTATACCTATGTGTCACACCTTTGTATATATAATTTTAAATCTTTTAAAAACTAAAAATAACACTAAATATCTATATAGATTAACGTTAGAAAAAAACATTCTTTTTTCTCTTTCTAAATCTTATGTCGTTACATTGTTATTATTGAATTAAACACGCAAGATGAAATATACAGTTCAATTTTACATACTGAAAAGACAAAATTTTGTACATCGTTTATTTACACCTACCTCACACCTTTGTATATATAATTTTAAATCTTTTAAAAATTAAAAATAACATTAAATATCTATATAGATTAACGTTAGAAAAAAAGTTTTTCGATTTTTTGTATCATAAATTCAATTGAATGAGTTCGATTTAAAGAGTTTCATTTCTTCACTCTACAATTTCTTTTAATATCCAAATTTTCTAGTGGTGTCCTCTGACACAAGAACGTTGTACCATTTGACGCAGTTTATCGGCACAGTCAGGAAAAAAATAGAAATGTTATCACGAATGGTAACGAATGACTGGAGGTCGGCAAACATAGTCCTCTGCTTTTATCGGCAAAATATTTTCCATCGGTAAATAATCGTCGATAAAGCAACGTAATGTTGCTAAATTATTATAATTATTACAATACTGTTGTACAACTGTTTTTGTATAATCTATTAAAAAAAAGTTACACATTTATATACGTAAAATTACACATAATTTTATGATATTGAAATTAATATAGTAATGCAAATATACATATGCAGTGGTGAGAACCCTTTGATTTTTACTGGTGACTCTAGAGTTGAAAACGACATTGGAAAATAATGCTTGATCAACTCAATATTGGCGCGGTCGCTGGTCCCGCCAGACTGCTCATTGTACCTCCAATTATTGCGAATAATCCGCACAGAAATTAATCTTATTGACACGCGGTAGGGCTGTGATCCCACTGTATGTGCACTGTAGCGATCGCGAAATCGGCTGTTCCATAACGCAACCGTAAATCCCGTATTTACAATTAGTAACATATTAATACGGCATGATGCGAAATACGCGTACGTGAGAAAGGCCGGCGTGCCTGTATGGAATTTCATTAAGCCGACGGTTAGCCGCTCGTCGACCCATAGAACGTAATCGGTGGTCGGATTTGTATCAATTATTAGAAAATATATATACAAGCACGCGCGCGGCGTGGAGGGGAATGGCGTTGTGCGCGATACTGCCCGTCCTCTGTTTGGCAAATATTTGATCGCTCTCCATTGGACACCTCCAGCAGTCGGAACATCCCGCGGATACTTCCACGCGCTGAGTTCTCTAATGCAATGTCACGTTTTGTTACTAAACGTTTTCGTTCATGAAGCATTAAATCAAGTTTTTTTGCTGCCCGATAATCAAGTATCGATAAAAATCCGCATCAGTCTGAAATAATTTTTAAAAATGTAAAAAAATATTGTTAGAGCTATGTACGTTTTTCGCAGTTTCAAACGTTTCAAAGAGAAAGCTGATAGGGAGGAGGGAATTTTAATAGGAATTTATTATAAATGCGTGATTATTCGTAGAAGTTAAATAATTAATGTTAATTTTTTAAATATTTATTTGGATACTTGCTATAAAATCATTCATATATTTATTATTTGACAATAAAATATTGTGAATAATATTGATTCATTTTTTAATTAGTTAAATTTATCAAGAAATTAATTTCTCCTCAACTCGTCGATCAATTTATTAATTGCAAATAATGATCAAGAAACGGAGTTCATATCAATCTGTCTTTAAAAAATTTAAATTTATTTCAGGAAGAAAATATACACAATATAAAATATATTTCTCTGTATCACTATCTCTGATGATGAAGTTTTAATGAACCAGTATGTATTAAATTCTTCTATCAAAGCTTTTACGATAGATAACGTAATCATTATTCACCACTAAAAATATATGTATCACTATGTCTCATTGGACACATGGATTTTTATGAATATGTATATACATATATCCCTTTAACTTACAGCTTACAACGTTTCAAAAGGGAAATCCGAGGGAGAAGAAATTTCCAATAGAGATAATAAGGTAAAAAAAGAAAGGAAATAATAATCTTCTCGTTGCTGGCTTTTATTATTATAAAGATAATTCGCTTGAGCAAAACGAATTACATAATTGATATTTTTGGTACAATCTCAGAGAGCACAGAGCCACAGGTAAATTTGTCAATGTACACTCATTGTCAGACGAAGGTCGAAATCGCTCCACCGGACGTCGCTACGAGCACTATTGTGTATCCTAATGACCGAAGGCATCCGGTAATCCTCGGCGCGACGCTAGACGCGTCGATGAGTGGTGCATGGCATCGTATTCGTAAGAGTATTCGTGAGAGACGGCTGGCGTTCGGCATGGGGCCAGCATGGACAGACGGTGCCCGCGCGCGCACGGAACCGGGCCTGCAATTTGAAGTTTTTAATAGAGATTCGCACTGGGCGCTCGACCCGGGCCAAAGAGGTCGGTATAATCCAATAGGGCCTCATTGTCCGTCCGTTTTCCGGACATAACCGGGTACCTACCCCGTTCTCCCACCTCGCCCTCGTCCTCGTCCTCGCCCGCACCCTCGCCCACGCCCGCCCCTGACTGCCCGCCGAATCACCTTCCCCGGCCGTACGCCGTACGTAATACACGCGTGCCGACACAAAGACGCGAACCACATGTATATGGATGCGACACTGCACCGGGAAGCAATGCATATTCAAAATTCAGCCGCGGGCGGCGTGCCAGGGCAACGGAGTCTCTTGTTTTGCGCCCGGACTATAGCACAGAGCGTGGAGCACGAGTCCGCAAATTCGGTTACTTCATTTCGAGAGCCCTGACCGTTCCACCACCCCTCTTCCCGCCCCCGCATGGTCAACCCCTACCTCTCTCTTTTCGCTCATCTCCTCCACCGTGTCCCGCCCGTGTCTCCTCTCGGCTCTCGGCTCTCGGCTCTCGGTCTCCGCATCGTCCGCTCGCCCCCGCACCTCCTCGCCGCTGCCGTCCCCGCATCACCTGTGTTCTCTGCCTCTTCGACGTGGCGCGCTACGCGTTTTAACCCCTCGGCGTATGTCCGGGGTTATGAATTTTAATAGCTTTACGCCGCGCCACGTGGGGGTGGAAGCAAGGGCTGGGGCCGGCCGGGGAATACGGGGACAGGCAAAAATGGCGACGAGTTTTTCGCCCGTCAAATTGTCGATAGATTAGATTAAAGAAAAAAATGCGTGCAGGCGCGCGAGAGAGGGTGAGAAAGGGGGAAACAGAACACGGATGGACCGATGAGGAGGAGAGAGACACGGGACGAAACGAGTGACCATGACGTCGCGTTGCATAGGCAGCTTGTGCTCGACACATTTTCGTGAACACAGTTTCGCGGCTCTTCTTTTTTTTTTTGCCCGGCTTTTTGTTTCGTATACGCGACCTCTCGATGGAAGCCTGGAAACAGTTTTGTTCCCGGGCAATATTCCTTCATTTCTCGCTACCGAAACTCGTGATGCTTCCCCTCCGAGAGATTCCTTACCGCGAAATGGTCTCATCCGCGGACACTTTATCAATTAAAAATAAAATAGCAAGTTTTCTGGGCATACATCAAGTACACTAAAATATGTTATTCAGCATTATTTAAAAAATAACACCTCAAACACACACTTATTCAAAATGATTTCATTTACCTTTAATCCTTTATGAACAGATGACTTCGTTTGAGATCATCCCCTTTTTTTAGTTTGTAAATTGCTTATTCAATTTTTGAGACACTTAGTCTATAAGATAAGTTTGTAATGTTTTATTTGAGGTCAAAAATAAAAAATTCAAATTGATGAATTTAATATTATATATACGAATGGAATTTTTAAAAATAATTTGATTATCTCAAAACTCGATTTCTAGAAAGTTTTTAATTGCGAAGTAACATCAAATTTCTAGTTTCGGTTTATTTGAAGCTCATCAGTGCTATGTAAACAGTTAGTATTGATTTTCAAACTCTTAATTATGAATTCTTTGACACTGGATTCATCTTCATGGAAATTACTATCATTTTGAAATTAAATATTTTCAAACTCAGAGATATAACCTTTTAAAACCAAGTTTTATAATCAGATTATTCTTTTGAAATTAAGAATTTTCAGATTAAAATCGAATTTAACGACCTCGAAGATTTTTAGAAAGCAAGATCCTCCATAAGTTATTTTATTAAAAAACTTTTTTAAAGAGTTAAGTAGATAGATAGATATAGTATATTATATTATATATATATATATATATATATATATGTATATATATGTATATATACAAAGCCTCACGCATAAGAATAAAGTGAAACCATGAAGGTTCTGAAATGTAAACAATGTGTGACAGCGGCGATCGAACGGTGATTCGCGCAATTGAGTTCCAAATCATTGCCGATATTTGATAAATATTAAAGTGCTTTCTATTAGACAGACTTTGAAGTAATTATTTCAACTTTATCTCCGAATTCTTTACACATAGTTATCTTAAAAACATTCTGTTCTGGAAAACAAAAATAATAAGTGCTGCCTTTAAGTGGTCCATTATTTTTACATTCCTTTGCCTCATAAGGCTATAAACAATATAAATTCAACTGTGTATATATAGTTATATTAAAAAATATAATTACAAAGATAAAATTTAGGCTGCTCTGAGCATTCCATTTAAAGATAAAAGAAATCTTTGACAAGTTTCATGTATAGCTCTATCAAATATGACTAAAATATAATTGTGAAATAGTACAATGTGATGACATATAAGATTTATAAGATAAATCCGAATATATTGACATATTGTTTTGTATAGAAGCTTATGTATTTCGCAGGTTATTTCCATGTCTATATTCATTCTTGGAATGCGAACATTTCGTGAATCGCAGTTTACTTCATCAGAGCGAGGAATTAATTAACTTAAATATTGACACGTTTATTATGAAAAAATGTAAAATGAAACATACTTAATTAGAAATTTATGTATATCTTGTCTATAAATTATACAAATACGTACGTACAATTCTAACGATATAAATGAATTGATTCTATCAAGATCAAAATTGCACTCAACGCAACGGCGTGCTTTCCTCAGGATGAGTTCTTATTCATCGAATACCCGTTCCGCTCGTTACGAAAACGACGATGGTCGGCGAACGGTCGGTTTAAATCGTCACCACGCGCTACAAAATTGCGCGACCCGCCCTGGGGAACGTTTTCACAATAGTACCAACGGCCTCATCAAGTGAAATCATCGTCACCAAAACTCGCAGATGGCCCGAGAGCGTTGCGCGTGCACCCCGTTCCTCCGCCGCGCCTCCCTCGGTTCGCCATCGCCCTACCCTATCCCAATTCACCCGCGTAATCTACTTTTCGTTTTGACCGTGAATGTCGTTAGCGCGTTATGAAACTCATTAATCTCGCAAATACTGCCCAACAATTTCCGCGTGACGCGCCATTGAATTGCTTTCCCTCGGCCAGTGATTACGAAAATTCCCGACGCCTCTGTTTCTTCATCCCTGTTCCGGCGGTTGCGGCCGTTATGGTATTTCCGGTATGGCTGGAAAAACTTCCTACAAGTCGCATATATGTGGGAAAAGATTATCTACCTAACTTCTTGTTCTTAGCTTCTATGTTCTTTTATTCTGTTCTTTTTAATTATCTTATCAGATGTATAAAAAATCTTACAACATAAAAATCACGTTACGTTATAATCGAATGTAATTAAATACTATTTATAAGTTATTTCTTTAAGAAACAGATAGTGTGTACTTTTTTAAAATTTATTTCTTCTTCTGTTAAAATTTTATAATTCTGCAATTTATAAAAAATTAAAAATAAACCATAATTAAATTAAAAGAGACTTTCATATTTTTAATTAATTTAAAATTCATCCATACAGATAAATCACTCCAGTAACATTTTAATAAGATTGTAAACGTTGCAGCAATATTGCTGTGAGTTTCTGTACTGTATAAGCAATATTATCTACTGTAATTTATGAAATAAAGCTTACAAGGAATTACTGTAAATTCTAAATAAAATAAACATAAAATAAAATTAGAACAATATATGTTTTCAACATCTCTCGACAAATTTTTTAAAAATAAAAGCGAATGACTACTATCATGTCATCGTTATGTCATGATACACAACTGAATAAATGGAGCATATCAATGTCATCGTTTATAAAAGTAAAAATTATAAATAAATAATATCTTATCCAACATAGTATCTTCGCTGTAGTTACTCTATGTATTTAATCTTGTTTCATTTAACAAAATTATTAAGCACATAACACGGATCTCAATCCCTGGATTTGAAGATGTTGCAGAAGCGTCTGTTAATGTTTCGATTAAACCTCTTTAGAAGGAGAACACGATCCCAAAACGAGAAACAGCCATCCATTCAGGTACCGGTAATGAACTCCTTAGGATCCTCGACGGGGATTTTTCGTGAGTACCTGCGAAGGGCCGTGAGTGGGTCGCCAACCTCTTTCTGCTTGACACCTTGAATGGTGTTAGTTCTAACGCCTATGGATGATCCGCGTACTGGGACTACTAAGAATTCTGTGGAGAGCCTACCCGATGCTCATGGATCACCGGGTTTCGCAAATTCGGTTCATTTGTCGCATTGTACGCGGCTTAAGTGAGACATGAGATCCACTCGACGAGGAGAGAGGAGAGATCGTCCGAACAGTGAAACAGAATCGAAAAACCTTGGCAAAGAACGTTGAAGTTTACCGACGCGAGTAGTGTATCCTGAACGCGAGGGCGAACAGGATATACTTGATAAGATAATATATAGATAATATATATGATAATATATAGATAAATAGAGAAAGCATTCATATAAGTAGATTCCTGAAAATATGAGATATAATTCGATAGAAATTGTTTAACTGAAAAAAAATTTTATTTATCAACAAGAATACATAAAATGCTAATCATATCAGAATTCTGATTAATATCGTAATTAAATTTCTAGTTGATATAATAGAATGTTTGATATATTTAATTGTAAGGCTGATATTTATATTTGGTTCTTAAAATCATCTTAATCCTAATCAATATTCATGATTTAGACGGACATTTTCTTCAATTACGTTGTAAAAAAAATTGTTTGTAATAAATATTTTACATAATTTTAAATTACATGATCTTATTTTTCGGATTTTGACTTTTAAAATGAAAAAAACATCAATTCAATTGTATTAATTTTAAGCAAAAATATATATTAATTTAAAATGCATCCACGTAGGGAATCCACAGGTCACGAATACCAATTAAGGAAATTTCAGAGTTAATACCAGAAGCTAATATCGATAGAATCAAGTTCTGAGATGTTATAAATTAATTATAATAGAGCCGTATTACCAACAAAAGCTATTATTCAATATTATCTTTCTTAAATTAACCTTTATTAAGTTAATCAACCAGAATTTTCTTTCCAAATTAGTCGAAAGTTTATAACGAAAAATTAAATCAATATTATATTTATATTGGAAAAAAAAGTTTGGTTGTAATCAAAAATCTGATTGCCAAATTTTTGACTAATTTAAAAAGAAAACGTTATTGTACACGTTTCAAGATTTTTATACTTAAGGGTCATTATTTAGATTTCATAGAAAGTAATTTATCAGTAAATAATAAATAATTATAATTCTTTTTTCAAAAAACTTCATCGAAGAACGTTTAAAGAAGAATCGTAAAATGTAATAGAATTAAAAGTGCCGACCGATGAGTGTGACGCATTGTTTACGACGATCAAGAAATAACGATCGTTAACAGCCCTTCGGGATATGTATTGCTCTCTTTTTTCTCTTAGATCAGCTATCGCACATGCACAATTATGATTGCTATCGTACGCGTGGGCGGACGATGAGCAGCGCGAAAAATATCGCGTGTGATTTATAATGCGATTGTTCGGGGAAGGAACTCCGTCGTTCATCGAAAAAGAATACATGTGTGTTTGCCGCGATTCGATTCATTAATCATCTACACGTTTTAGCAAGTCACTACGCGATCTACGCGCACTACGCAAAACGGTAAACACTGTATGAATTAAATGACACGCCGCTGATCAGGAAACATACGATTCCGCGCCGTTAAATGAGACATCATTTTTTGAGCAACTTCAGTATCTTCAGCAACTTTAGCGTAGCTGTGATTTATGAAAGAGAAAACTCGATGAAGCCATCGCGCTTGTCCGCAAAAATATTTCAGAATATCTACAGATTATATTTGTTTCGCAGTCTACTGGGATCAAAATATATATATTCTGCTTGAAATTTGTGTCCTTCTCATTTTTTTCTTAAAACGAATAATAAAATAATTTTATTTACATAAATACATTGATTAAATCTCAATGCAATATCAAGAATTAATTTCGATTACATTCGAACGTATCAAGACCCAAAATAATTGAACTGTCTCGGAGAAGAATTTCTTTCGCGGTTTAAGCTATTCATAATTGTCTTCTTATATTTAAGACTGTCTAAGTACAATTTTAAGATTCACTATGGCCGACAATCATAATTCTTATTTCAAATAAGTTAATCATTTTAAATAAAGTCTTAAGATGTTAAAATAATTCTGTAGCCGATATTCATATAGTTGGTTCTTATATTTAAGACAAGTCTTAAATGCAGTCTTAAGATGATAAGTCAATACACACAATAATTACATAATAAAAGACGGGCGATTGAGAGAATAACAAATGCGCGGTAATTAATGTGTTTTGATTTGAACAATAAAATATATTTCACTTTCTACATAATTAAATCCAAATCGTTCATAAATCGGTATATAAGTCAATCGCACAACCACACATTAACATCTTAAGACATTATTTAAGACAATCTTAAAATAAGAACGAATTATGAATCCTGTGATTAATTTTTTTTTGTCTTCTTGAGAAATATCTCATATTACTTATAAGACAATCTTAAATATAAAAACCAGGGAATACCAGTCACAGAGTCATATTATCATTTTACGGCATTACTTAAAACTTGTTGAGAATGGATTAAGAATACTCGCTTGAGCGAATAATTAATTCTATGTAATTGATAAATATGAATATTATTTAAGCGCCAGAATCTATTCTACCGTATAAAAAGGATTCTTTTTATTATTTAATTTATTTTTTATCAGTCTAATTTTCACTTATAATCTATTTTCTTTTAAAATACATATGAACGAAACATTTTTGTTCCAAGTTAAGCCGATGCCCGCAATCAATAAACATGTACACGCTGTTTTCAGAAAAGGAAATATTAAAAGTTGCCGAAAGTGTCAAATGCGTTCCTCAAATTAAGAATTACTTTCTAAAAAATCCTCTAACGCTGAAAAATGCTAGGGATGGGGGATGAAAGAGGGTGGAGAGGACGGGTGCCTTGCCGAACAGTTATTAGTTTTGCCAGTCGGGGGGCTTAAGTTTTAAGCCGGAAATCAATGTACCCGGCCGGACGGATTTGTAAGCTTTCTCCTATGACGGTTTTAACGAGTGCGAGTCATGTAAAAGTGACGCCGCGGCGCACACACCGCGCTTCTAAAAAACTCTTCAGATCGTACATCCGCCGCGCCGCGCCGCGCCGGGTCGCATCGCACCCGAACGTATCATGCATATCGCTCTTCAATTAAGCTCCATTACACCCGCCCACATTCATGTTCAAAAATGATTTTTACAGACTTTAGAACGCAAAGCTACGTCGCTACTAGCAAAGACCTGCTGATCTTTCTTTGACAAAACGCGTACAGTCCTTAATCATGTCAAACCATTTACGAGACGGCCAGCTTTTATGGCAAATTAATGCACTCGTTCTCGCATCGCAAAACTCGAATTTTTAGATGACACGGCGCTATTATTTCAAAGGATAACTTTGTTCTTTAACCCTCAGTCATTTACGATAAACGATAAAAGCGTGAAAATTGCAAATTACGTCGACACCCGCTTTGACGTTAATTGCATGGCAGAAAAACTATGTCCGCTGCTATATTTTCATTAAATGGCGTTCGCACGTTGTTAATATGATGGTTATGGTTTCATTTCTTGGATGAGATTTGCCACGCATTTAAAATTATATTTTAAAAAGTCTATACTTATATGAAAAACGATCAATGGCCGTGTATGGCAGAATATGTAGTTAATGAACTCAAAAATACAATTACAAAAGTATTTTAATGCATGTTGACAAATACTTAATGAAGAATTTTATCTAATTTCAATTTTTTATTATTTTTTTCTTTTTATCCATGATTATTTTATAATTTGTGATTGTTACATTGAATAAATATAACATAATAATCACAAAGTTTTATGCAATATTTATGGATTGTTTCAGGAAAAAGATAATCATGTTAAAACTATTTGATATGCAATTTAAACTAATCACTCCTCAGATAGACCGAGAAACTCAAACTATTCTTCAAGTATTCTTCTTCTATAATTCTTCAGGAATTTATTTAAAAAATGATAAAAATATTTTTAAGTAAGTTACGTAAATATTAAAATATCTTGGAGAATTTCTTGAAACATTCATTTAGAGTTATTCCATATAAACAGAAATATTCTTTGGTATGCACTTCTACTCTTAAATCGGTATTCGATTCTTATATTTGAGATACTGTCTTAAGTATAATCTTAAAAAATATCATAAGCCAATCAGAGGACTTAACATTTTAAGACATTACTTAGTCAATCTTAAAATGGGAACAGATTATGAATACGTCTTCAGAAATAAAAAGAAAATCACTAAATGATTATTGTTGGCAGAGTGCAAAGACTAAGAACAAGCCTAATAATTTACTTTCAGCATCGTCTTAATAATCAATAATTCCACGAGTAATAATAATACAATAGTCTTGTGCCTTGTGAGAAGTTGAACGTAACATCTGTCAAATAATACACAAGCACGTGACTTGTCAATGCATGACGCACATCTGTGATACGACTTATGCAAATTCTGGTTTCAGAGAGATAATTAAAGCAGTAAACTTCGGAAAAACTTATCACAACAAAATCATGCTAATTTGAATTCTGACTGATTTGAATTCATTATTCAAGCTTATTATCTATTTTAAACCGATTGTTCCGCAATGTGTCCGATTATGCTTTATTATCCTAAGGACTATTCTGTATGTTTACGTAATCTGATTGCGTATTTTTGTATCACTACAAATAGCTAGATCGGAAAGCGGTAAAATTACACATTATTTATAAATTTTTCTTAATTTTTCTTAATTTACACTTCTTTAACATTTCTAGTTGCAGCATCGTTTTATTAAAAAAAATTTTTTTTGCTAATTTTATTTAAAAATATTTTATAAATAAAGAATCTCTTAATGTGTGTGTGTGTATGTGTGTGTGTGTGTGTGTGCGTGCGTGCGTGCGTGCGTGCGTGCGTGCGTGCGTGCGTGCGTGCGTGTGTGTGTGTGTGTGTG
>Ga0157363_1003925_pt1 | contig 13607 bp, 7 predicted proteins | sample AttsexASBM1_FD_111477 | JGI IMG/M metagenome (GOLD analysis project Ga0157363, IMG submission 111477) | Fungus gardens microbial communities from leaf cutter ant in Ribeirão Preto, State of São Paulo, Brazil - Atta sexdens ASBM1 | ecosystem: Host-associated > Fungi > Mycelium > Unclassified ...
TACCAGGTAATAGCCGCGATCATCATTAATATTTTAAAGCACCTTCGAATTTGTACTTTAATCTTACAGTTTAAACGCGAATTTCGAACTACAGCCTTTTAGATGCCTCTTCCGACGATAAGTCAAAGCGCGCATTAAGCTCCTCAAAAAACAGTAACAGCTATTCCTTCTAATGGTGTCAAAGGTGATCGAAACCTTTCTAGCTATATCGTAGATCAAGATTTACGTAAAATCCTGAAACACACTGCTTTTCCATTAGTCTTAAGGAACCTTATAAGATTTTAATATTCTAAAAATGTAATTAATAAAGGATTTTTTATTCTTTACGCTGACAGGCATGCAAACAATTATATACATTTTCTTTTCTCTGGCTTTATGCTTAACTTTTGATGTTACGTTATGATTATGAGAATATACATAAATTTTCATTTATAATAATTTGATATATTTTCTTTGTAAATACATACGTATAATATGTATATTTTTGTTTGCTTTTTATTTCCAACATATTCCTTTTTTCGTATTTATATATAATATGCAAATGCTTAATTTTAACATATAAAATTTATGTAAATTAGAAAAAATAAATACACAATCAATTATTCAGCAGACATCAACAAGCAATTATTAACATTCGCATTCTACAAGATATTACAAGGTATTATCTAGTAGCAAATAGAAGAGATTAATATGATTGAAACGAAATGGCGGAAAAATGTTTTATTACGACTTTCCTGCATTTCATTTAAATATCTCGTATCTTCAAAAACTTAATTATACATGACGATAAGGTAGAAAATAATACTTTCCGTCTACAATCTAGATTTTTTTTGACACAAGCAAAATTTCATTCTCAAATTCACTTTTATTTTTGCTCAAATTTTAAATTTTATTAAATAAAGATTTTAATTAGACTTAAAAAATCTATTTGGAAATATAAAATAGAGATGTTATAAAAGTAAGCGTGAATTTTATTTAAAAGAGAGTCAGAATAGAAAAGTCTAGAACAGTAAAAAAAAATTGAACTCGACAGGAAAAGATAAATTGCAGATAAAAGGAGTAAAAATATGACTACACAATGAAGGTTAATATTTTAGTCTAGTTTAATGTTTAAGTCAAGAGACGCAATTTTGTCAGATAGGTTGCTAGCAAAAACGCGGCATGCATTTTCCTTCTCTGAATGTCAGGATATACACAAGGATATATACAATACCTTTGCAATTACACGTGTGCTGCAAGAGATCCTGGCATAGATATTCCGTCGGTTGGAATTATAGACGTGAGATCGTGATAAAGACCGCCGAGAAGCAGAATTGTATATTTCGCTCGAGAGGAAAAGCTTGAGAAAAGATCGACCAATAGCGCGGCTTTTCGCAATGCGAAGAGATTAAAAAAGTGCTAGCGAGGCTAAGTATAAAACAGAGAGACGCGTTTCTTAAGTAAAAATCCTGCTTCTTACAGACGCGAACGAGAATTTATGACTGTTTATGGAGCGCAATAAATTATACGCGAAGATACGAACGAGCATCACGTTACGTTTTGTGAAATATTCCGGCCTAGTTTATGGTCTCGCGCTAACAAAACATAGTAAATATGTTTTGTATTGTATCAATAAATACTTCGTTGCAGACTGAACCGCAGTGTCGAGAACGATGGTATGCACAACGAACGAATCAACAACGACTTCGTGATTGTCCGAAGGCGCGAGAGAATACGCGCAATAATAAAAATCAATGGTTTCCGCGGTTAGCTTGTCTGCATTTTTCTGCCGCTTGCAACCATTCTATGTGCGTCGTTACATAATTCTACGTTACTGCATTGCTGCAGTCGACGACTATGCTCTCTTGCAACGAAAGGCTATCCAACTTACTGAATCGAAAATGGGTAACCTTATATTATAGTCTATATTCACATAACTTTGGACTTTATCCCCACAGTCATACGAAATATGACTTTCGGAATAAAGTCCAAAGTTACGCGACATACGAGGTTGGGTTCATAAATTTTACGCATTTCGAAAAATTCGAAAGAAGATAAATGAAACATGATTTAGACTTGTAATCAGTAAGTAAATGTGCGCTTTTTCATTCTCGACAATGTGTTACCATGTGCAATTTATTGCTAACATTTTTTTCAATTTATTTATGGTGACAATGACAAATAGTATCGTATACAGATAGGTATGCATAAATCTACGGATTGTTCTAAAAGAAACAGAAGCTGTCATGATTAAAAATACAGAAGTATCTTGAAAAAGTTAATCAAATAAACCCCGCAAATAAAACATTGAAAATCTATTACAATATTCTATTATGTATTGTATTACGTATTTTAAATTTTAAAAAATGTAGAAATTCCACTACAGTTACATAATGTAAAATACTACCAATAGGATTGAGTTTTCAATTTATAATTAGTTTCAATTCTGTTTACTTTAAGAAGGGACTCTCCCTTTAAGAAGACAATATTAATTTTAATAATTGAGATATTCAGATTTAAATAAGTTTTGTCTAAAAATTTAAATTGGCGATGAAAATATTTTGCAACATTTTTGAATATTTTTGAACATTTCCAGAATTTATTTTCAAATATTATCTTATTAGTGATGCTATTTTATTTAGTTTTAAGAAAATATTACAAATTTTATCCACGTAGTTTTGCATTTATTTAATATTTTGTCTTTATTGTAAATGATACAACTTTTTCAAAAAGAAGATTATTCTCGTAGAGAAGTTAAAGTTTCTTACAATGTATTTTATTTGCGTCAGATCACATCTATAGTTTGTACAAAATGATACACGATGATATGAGATGCGAATCTGCCGACAATAAAAGCTGAAAAGATGATAGTCGAACTCACCGGACTGTGCTCTGTGCGCGGGTATGGCGGGGGCGGGCGGCAATCCGGCGATGCTGCAAAGCGTCTGTCCACTACCGTACTTAATACTCCTGCAGTGACACGGCGTGGTAGGCGTCGTCAGCCCCTCGTTGTCTCTGACGGTAGCCCCGATCACCGAGATCTCGTCGAGCTCATGCCCGCTGTCGTAATGGCACAGTCTCGTCGCGCTGGTGCTGGCCCCGCCACCCCCGACGCCGCTATCTTCCCCGGCACCGGCGTCGGAACGACCGCCGCCGGTGCCCCTGCCCCCGGTCCGGCCCCTAAGCGACTGCACCAGTCGCTTGGCGCCTGAAGACATTCCACGGAGGTGATCCAGCCTTCCGGTCTTCGTTTCCTCTTGTCCTAGCCAAAACCGCCCGAGTACACGCCCGGGGATATCCACCTAAAAATTGCACGCTTGTAATCGTTGAGTTATGATGGTATTAAATTGCTGTGTAAGTTGTGTCTACTAGTGAGAACAGGATTTCCGAAGTTCCAGTTTCCGTAGACATCGTGTATTTGAGATCGTATTGTATTGTCAGCGAGATCTATGATCATTTATCGTTTTTCTTTGTATTCTTCCCAAATTTATTTTTTATGTCTATAGCAAGGAATTTTGCAAACATTGAACGCACACTTTTTGCGTGTTATACATATATTATACAAATGATTTTACTGTATCTATTTTATTAAATTATATTATTTTATTAAAATATTACAATATTGTAACTGAATTGAAGTAAATTGTAATTTATATTTTATTGTATTTTGACTGTATTATTAACGCGCGCACGATTTCAATACTAAAAGTACCGTGCGGTCATTATTGATCGTGCCTATTTTTAATATTACATTTTTTGTGTAAAAAAATAGGATTCTGAAATTTTTAACTTTTTAATATTATATCTATATAGATGAAATATTTGGATTTTCATCACTTTCTTTATCTTAATAGTAATTTATTTGCTTAGTTTATTTCCTTTTAGGCCCGATTTTCATCAATGTAAGATTAACTTTAATTTCGATTTATTACTTATTTTTTTATTTTATTTGTTCACAGAATCAGAAAAAGATAAAAATAAATTAAACCAAGATTAAAGTTAATCTATAATAGAAATGGACATCAGAGAATAAAAAACATTGATACTTCTAATGTTAATTTTCACGATTTTTTTCAGATACTAGACAGAATTTATGCAGCAATTTAATACAAATGAATTTATTATATTATAACATTTGCAATAATCACACAGTCGATAAACGATCTAAATTGTAATTAACAGACTACTGAACGGTTTCGTCTGGCCATACGAGGTTATATCTACTTGTCGTGCCAAACAGAGTATGAATGATTGCTTTGAGAAACAAATCACTCACACAAGATTGAAATTCACCGGTTTGCCTGAAGCTATGTAATAGTTTGACTTGTGCAGAATAAAAATTTGGCCATTTTTAGCTCCGACAGACATTTATGATAAATGATCAGTCGGATACATACATCTCCTTTAGTCTCTACCTTTTCATCTTATCGATTTTAACTAGAAAGAAGCAAAGCGCTGTACTTAAAAGAATGTGATAACTTTGATAATACATGATAGATTGCCTTTCATCTTCACGTTCATGCATCGTGCTTTGAAGAGAAAAAATATATTGTAACGTATGAAATATTCGCATGTCGATATAAATGTTTAAAATTGTTACAACTCATTGTCAGAAGTAGATGGAAATAAAAATATAAAAGTTATAACCAAAACAAAAAATTTAATAGAATATGTTAATATAGGTAACTGTTTATATGTTAAACGATATATTCTTGTTTATGGGAGCAAAGTACAACGACGATCTCCGAAGAGATTATTGGGATTAAAGTCCAGATGCGAAAGGTCTCTAGGTCGTTTCTTACAATACATAAGACACAATACTTAAGCTGAATAGTAAGGATAAGAGAGAAGGGCGATTACCCTTCTATTTGATATGATGTAATACGGAGGAAAAATTGAAATAAATTCAATACAAACATTTATTTAAAAGATGGATTTATGAAAAATACTATTTGAAATAATATTTTATGTAAAATAAAAGTAGTAAATATAAAAAAGACAAATAATATTAATGTAAATGTTAATGTAAATAGTAAATACTATTATATTCACTGTTATATATACTACGCAAAATGCTCCAAATATTTTTATAAGCGCATCCTTTAAATAAATATCTATTGAATCTAATATTTCAATTCTTTCCCTACACTGAAAATATCTACTATTTGAATACAATGAAAATATTTACTATTTTTTCCACTATTTTCCCTAGCACTCCACAAATATAATATACTCACCACGTGGTGATGCCGCCCCGCAGTGGTAGCTCTGCTCTCTGCTGACTACGTGTATCGCCAACGGTAACGCCGCGCACGATCGCGACCGGTGTCACCGAGCGTAGCACATGATCGCTTTCTCTTGATCCTCGGCACGATTTCGATCCGGCACGCGGCCCACGTGTCTCGACACTCCGCTTTCGTGCTCCGGTTCCGCGCTACCGATTGTTATTCGAGCCGCTCGAGCGTTCGTACGCACCGACAAGAAAAGCAGCGACGACGGCCGACCACCGAAGGAGATCGCACAACGATCGGCGGCATGCCAAGTTACACCCGTCAAGCACGTCGCTTCTGGCACCGATCGCTTGACAGGCTAACGATCACTGTGCGTCGCGATCGTGATGGTGGCGACGGCATGCATACACTTTTTACGAACGGTAATCGATAGGCGTACGAGGCACGCGTCGCTCGCCACGCGATCGTCTGCGACCGTCTTCTCGAGCGACATGCCGCGGTTACGGTCGGCCCGATGGCGCGTTCACCGATGGAACCTTCGTCGGCGTCGGCACACTCTACGTACTCTTGCCTCTTCGCGATACCGATGACGAATGGGATCCCTGTACCTTTTTTGCGACCAGGAAAATACCCGGTGGCCCGGTGGATATTGACGCCGACAGACCCTCTTTAAGGGACGGCCGACGTGCAACAAGTGTCTCGAGCGACGACACTCGTCTCACGTGCCGCTGCTGCGCTCTCGCCTACTCCACGTTCAACCACTCTCGCTGATACACTCGATACTTCGCGTTCGATCGAACGACGGCTGAAGACTCGTCTTGGAAGTACGTGGACACAGTGCGACAGTATCTGGGGAGAACAGAGAAAACAAAGATTATTTAACGAACGATAGGTCCCATTGGAAAAATACGTTAAAAGATATTAGTTCGCAATTGTTTTCATAAATATATTGATGGATTTCGAAAACGTAAGGTATTATTCCTGAAGAGAATCGATATGGGATATTCATGAATTCTCTGTAAGAGGACCAGAAACCTCTTCTTAAGGGCTAAGCGCTCGACGTTGATGGAGAAGTAACGAGCTGGAGATTAGGATATGGCACACTCGAAATTGCTAATATCGATTATGCCGAACCTCAAGTTGTACGAAGAGGTTCATACGTTCGTTACACTTAGATTAATCTCAAGCGAACTGGAGCAGTAAATGGGTCGTAACGATCTAACATCTTCAAACATTCAAATTGTTCTTAGGTTAGATAGATTCTATACATATGAGATATATTTATTATACATTACATAGTTCATTATACATTACATAGTTCAGAATAATGATCAAAATAATATTGTGTCGATAATTACAACTTAGTACAGTTATATTGAGACAAAAGCATCAACAACAATCGATCACTTTGATGAAATGAAGTTGAATTAAATAGAAAATCATATATGAAATATGAGTTAAGACTCACTTCAATCAAAAGTGACTTTTTTCTTTTTTATTTATTCTTAAATCTCTCTCGATTTATTTCATTTAATATTGTATTTATTAAATTTATATTTTTTTCGATAGTTACTAAAATATTTTCTTTGACATTTCTTTTGCGCACTATTCTATACAACAACTACAAGACCATTTTTAAATTGGTTTTGAACTAATCCATTGATATATGTATACATCCTGTCGGACGAGATGATGGATGCATCGTGACATTAGCTGTATACACATTTTGCAACCCTGCACATTCTGCAACCTTACATAACGGAGGTACAAATGTGGACAGAGGGGTTACGGTAAAGAAGAAAAGGCATTGTACATATACATCTATGAAAATAGAACCAAGTAGTTTGTGGATATGGGGACATTGAACTGTCGCCAACCTAACGTATTATTTTGCTCCCTTATTCTCGTGCACAAGAAAGACAAGGTACTCAATTGTTTGACATCGCGATGCGAAAAAATGCCCCTATATTTCACACTACAACACGAGGCGACTTGTTCTCGCAGAAAAGAGATTTCCACACCAACGTTTTTCTTCATTTATCAAAAGTTTTGTCTAGACGTGAAATTGCCAAGATTAAGAAGACGGATACACGAGAGAACTATATTTAAAATTACAATAGTGTATTGTTGCGATATTTTTATTCGCAGTATTTTGTGCTAAGTTACAAGAGATTAGCAGTGAATTTGTTGAAATATATCTTGTTTTCTAATGGATGATTGATTTATCATATACTACTGTTATTTCTTATGAACTATCTCTACTTTCTTATGAAAATCAATCGATAAATAATTAACCGGCGAAAGGTGACACTTGATCTTCGAGCAGCGCGTTAAATTGATTTCGCATAACAAAGAACAATGGCTGTCGCATACGGGATGAATATTAGGAGTCCTTGCACAGCATCGGATAAATTATGTAGGCAACGAGAGTCTGGTTTTATTGCCGGCGGGATCGTTGTGCCTCTGCAATCCAAGCGTAAACTCGACGGTTCTCTCATATGGAAATCGTAACTTGAAAGTATAATATGGAAAAAAATATCCGTCAGTGGTCTACGTTACCAGAGCACGTTTGTTTTAGCTCATAAAAATTCCGGTGAGAGTATATTTATTTCGGGGAAGTATTAAGTCTAGAAAGTGCGTTAAAAGTTTACGGGGGGTTAAAGGCATGCTTCGATAAATCATCCGTTAAGACTTTTTTCTTCAAAATTTAGATGGAAATCAGGTAGATCCTAAGCCGATCGTTAAATAATGCATAACAGCCAAAGTTTCATGTAGTTTTTATAATTTTATGTTTTATTAGAGAAACGAGTTATAGAAATTATTTTGTCATAGAAACATCTAATCAAACATCTAATCGGAAATAAAAAAGACGTTTCCATCTACCGAAATAAGTAGAATTTCAAATGGAAATTAATACGTAATGTGATGCAATGCAATTTGATACAAACAAAGGAAAATAAATATAAATTAACGTCGCACGCTTCATTCAGAATAAATAAATGGTCACGTTCAGAGTAACGCTCTATGGAGCAATCTGTAGTACTTACTGCAGTTTTAAACTCTAATATCTTAGTTCAGGCTTTATGTTAGTGTTTAATCAGAGCGGTGTGACGTATCGCTCCAAATTGCTTTTATGTTTATAGCTTCATAACGATGCTTAAGAGATTCATCTATCATGGGAGCGACAATACTGCGCAATTTATAAGGCGTCTATTACAGTACAAATTGCAGGATACTTTAAAAGATATCTTTAGAAAAGATAGCAGTACTTATTAAATTAGATTTGTTTTTATTAATTAAATAAATTTTAAAAATTATATCAGCTTAACATTGACATTTTATTTATAGTCATTAATCGATAGTTATGAAATATCTATAACAAAGTATAACGATTTAAAATTGTCTACAATATATTCTGTTTTTGTTACCTTTTGTTTAATTTATTAGCAAGTATTATTCATGCAATATGGTTTAGCTGAAATCTGTTCCGACTTTCTGTTCGAAACTTGCCGAAAATAAATCGTATACGATGCATATTCTCGCTAAAAATATTCCACAATGAAAACGGGTTATTTGTTTGCAACGATCGTCGTAAATTGTACGATTCTATTTCCCTGATATTTTTTCAATTGCGTTTGCGCGTAATGCGCACACGATCGGTGCGAAACGTAGCAGTAGTTGATCGATATTAGAAAGGTTCGACGAGATTTTTTACATTACGATGTTCGAAAAAAATGCGAAAAATACTGTTTAGTGACAAATCTTTTTCTATGATTATTCAATCCATTTCGAATTTTTGTCGTCTTACAGTACGATTATACGCGTAAAGTTAATATATTTTCGCTCCTATTATAATAAATAAATCTTACAGTAGGAATATTTTGTTCATTTATTTCATAAAGAAGCATTGGAAAAGTCATACTGTCTAAATTTCTTGAAGTAAAATTTTATTTCAAAAGAGTTAAAATACTGCTATTATTAAAAAAGAGTGAAAAATTTGCATCCTTAACTAAAAATTTTTACTTTTTTTTTAGAACGAGATTTCCATTTTTAGAATGAAATTCATTTTAGAAAAGGAATAAGATTTCTTTCCTTTAGAGTAAATCCCACTCTAAAGAAGAGAGTAAAAAATCTACTTTTATTAAAGAGTGCAAATTTTTCACTTTTTTTAAATAATGGCAGTATTTTAACTTTTTTGGAATGAGATTGCACTCCAAGAAGGCAAGATCCTATTTTCGCCATAGTTTTGCTGTTCGCGTAGCATGAAAATTATCGCGAATTTAACTTGGTTAACTTCGCGAACTTAACCGTAGGTGCATCGACCGAGAAGCGAAGGATTGCGTACTACGACGCTACGACGGCATACATGCTCTGCGGCTGCAAATAGTCGTGTGTTGTCGTCGCTGACAATAAATGCAGACACTACAGTTTCTCACTTTACGATCGATGTGTCGATGTGTTAGCGCATTTACGTCGGTGCGCCACAGCGTTGGCTGATTGCAACGAGATGCAGTGCGACGCGCAGCGACAGACGAATGACTTGCTACGATTCGACCCGGCTTCTGTACATACATACACATCGAATGAATCAGAACGGAATCTCTGATTGGCGAGAACAAGCGAGAATTGCGCGCGTGAGCGTGAATGTAGTGAATTTTTTACAACATATCGATTCTATCGTTAATGGAAGTTCCGATTTTTCGCTTTCGTTAATACGCAAAAGGATGCTATCCGATGCGAACCGTCGTGTAAACGACATTTGACAGAAGTTATCGATTATCGCGCGTACGTCGAATCATTTGCATCGCTGGCATTCCGATCCATTCGATTATTCAAATTTGATAACTGTATGACCGAAGCGGGAACAACTTGCGAATTGACTCCAACCTTCGTCGTGATATTATTCCCATATTTTTGCATAAAATCCAACTTTTGCGATTGAAAAGAATGACCGCTAATAAACTACGATTTGGATGAAAAGTAGAATTTTTGGAAATGATTATTTGAAAAACGCAAATAAAAACTAGATGATCTCTTCGCGTTATTTAACTCACATTGAAAGACTTTCGTTTTTTCGAGTACATACTCGAGATTCGTATTGTAATATTATATTTTCGAGAGAGTTTATCTCAAAAATCCTATTTAAAAACTGCAAAAAGCTGCGCACTGTTACAAACCGGAAACAAATGTTGGGCGCGAATGTTTCACGATCCGATGAATCGCCCAATGGTTACCCAATGGTAAAATAAAACAGAAAAAGAGGGGAAAAAAAGGAAAAAGAATGCAAAAACACGTATATGGGTTACAAACGTTAACGACACATTCTACGTACCCACTTCGTTTGTCAGATTGATCGAGTTTGTTAAATTAAACTTGATATTCTGTGTCGATGCTTCTCATGGGTCGGGTTTTTATGCGTCCGACTCAACTGTAGCTCACATGTCAAAAGTCGCAGATTGCAAAACGACTGAGAAAAGGGAGGAAAAAAAGATACGGCATAGAAAGGAAAAACAGAGGATTTGTGCGCGAATGGAATTCTGTGGAAACCGAATGGAAACGGCCAATGGACCGAGTGAAAAGAGCGCCGACTATTCCGACACGAGCATTCCGGCGCAACGCGTCCGATGTAGTCTTCGCTGAATGCCGGTTGAAAGAGAAACTTTAACTCTTTACCCGCAAATACATGCTATTTATGTATGTCGCGTTAGGGTCGAGAATTTTCCAGTGATACAGTATGAATATACTTTAAAAAGGATGATACAATAAAAAAGAAATTGATCTCTTACAGAAAAATAAGTCATAAACACAAAATAAAATTTATTTCGCACATAACTTTACTTCCGTGACAATTAAATTGAAAAGAATAATGAAAATAATAATAATTTTACGTTTTTGTAAACCTTGGAAATGTCCAACAAGCTTATTCTATCGAATTTATAAAAACATAATTTTATATATTACATAATCAGTGAAAAATTTTGTAAATTGTTATTTTAGGCTAGTAAAATTATCTAGAAATTCAGATAATATATTATATAACTACATACATTACATCAAAAAATTAAGGAATCATTTATTCTGCTCTCTAAAAATAGACAATTTTCAAGAGAATGTAACTTTGTAAAAAATGATTATAATAAGATGATCCAACAAGCGGATTTCAAAGCTTGAAATCTCTACTTTTTAAATAATTTAGAATTTAGATAACGATTTTTACGGAGCTATACGGATACAAATGGAAATCCGTCAAATCTATTTTTTTACGAACTTTACAAAGTTCCATTCATGGAATTAAAAAACGCACATAAAAAACAGTCTACAGCTTCCGTAAGAGTGAAGCTTTATTTTTAATTTGCATACTTGTTGAGCGTCGTTGATTTTTTTATTGAATTATTCAACATTGAAACAAAAAGTGTCCTTTTTATTTGGACTTATTACTTACAAAAAATGAATGGAATAGTACTCGATAGTCTTTAAAAAATGAATAGGAAAGTCTAAATTTTCTTTTTAAAGTGCACCTAACATGTATATACATCGTATACATAATACATAAAGAAGTAAATCCAACCATGCAATTTCCACACAATGTGCGAAGGGTCTGCTGCAATAGAATCAAGCGAACCCAAAGTCGTTGCTTCGAACACGAAGAGCGTAAATTACGTTAAGGTTATAATGTTATTAACGTTTCTTGCCACGATACATCAAGTTAATAAGTTAAATGATGATTATCAATCGTTTAATATTAACGCCTTATTTAAGCCAAGTTTACAATTACGTACAAAAAATTTCTTTATAATGAAAAAAAAATGATCGGTGAACCTTAAAGAAAAAACTAGACCTTTCTAATTTTTAAAGAATACTAAGCGCTATTCCGTCCATTTTTTGTAAGCAGTCAATAATAAGCAATCGTTTCTTATTTTAATGTTAAATAATTTAGTAAAAAAAATATCGTACAACGCTCACAAGTATACGCAATTAAACATAGATTCATTCTTTCAAAACTTTTATGTGTAATAATTTTTAATTGCTGTCATAAAACTTATCTGTAAAGTTCGTAAAAAATTTTCAAATTTATCTCCATTTGTATCTGTATAGTTTTATAAAAATTAATATATTGTTATCTAAACTATCGATCTAAAAAAGAGACTTTAAACTTAAAATGTTCTTGGATCATCTTATTGTGATTATTTTTTATGAAGGATCAGTAGATGATTTCTTAATTTTTTGGTATAATATAATATATATTGTACCTTTATTTGATTTACTAATATAAGAAAGTAATTATTTAATTATGCTTATTAAAGAATTAAAGTACATCTACGATTACTTGGGCTATTTTCTTAACAGAAAAAAAAGGAATTATATTTCTTCACAAGATTTCTACAAAATTTAATTTGACAGTCTCATTCTTATCGATTGGTGCAAAGCGCTTTGTCAGATACTACGTGTGAAAGGAAACCTCAGTAAAAAGCTTTTTGTGTATTCCGGAATAGCTTTGAAGCAACGCATCGGCTTTTTCATGGTATTGTAAAACGCGGAATGGTATAAGAATTAACTTCATACATACAACTTCAATAGAAGTTAGTAAATTGAAACTTGAGAACGCGAGCAAAAAATATTTAGAGGGCGAGGGAAAACTTTTATTATATAACTGGTATGTCTAATGATGTAGAAAAGTAAATTTTAGCTGTTACAAGCTTTAGGCATTATATAAGAGCAACATTCACTCGCTTGTCAAACTTACTTGCCGCAAGCTACCTTTAATGTCACTCGATCGATGAGTTGGAAACTTCAAAACGCTTCGCCTTTACGTCGCGAAGTAGACAAAATGCAAGTCAACCTCGACGACGCGCAAGATTTATGACCCGCCGAAAGTTCAGCCGGCGATTCATGTCAAACTTCGAAACAAGAAGTATCCTAATCGAAGTATTCGGAACATCCAGCCGCGATCTAATTATCATTATCACAAGGATACATGTCGAGTGAAATTTAAGCCGATCAATCGTTTTTTTCGTAAAAATAGAAATGTAGTCGGATCTGATAAATCTTTCCACGACGTTAAGTGATCGAACATCGATAATCCATTTGCGCGAAGACTTGTGGCGGATTCGAGCCGATCATGTCTGCAATAAAGTGACGCGTACTAAGCTCACATTGCATTATTTAGAAGATTTACTAAGTCCAATGGATCGTTCGAGGTAGTACGAGCGGCTTTACACGTTGTAAGGAGATTATCGCTACTTACGTGCCATACAGCATCATCCGACTCAAGAGACAAACTTAACTTATCATCTGACTTCGTAGAAGAAGCGGCTTATCGAATTATTAGCAGCTTATAGGCAAAGTTTCGAATTTCGTGATATGTTGTAGTTCGCATAACTTGTTCTCAAGTAAATA
>Ga0157363_1003926_pt1 | contig 13605 bp, 14 predicted proteins | sample AttsexASBM1_FD_111477 | JGI IMG/M metagenome (GOLD analysis project Ga0157363, IMG submission 111477) | Fungus gardens microbial communities from leaf cutter ant in Ribeirão Preto, State of São Paulo, Brazil - Atta sexdens ASBM1 | ecosystem: Host-associated > Fungi > Mycelium > Unclassified ...
CATCGAATCCTTTGGCTTTGGAAAGCATCTGTCGCAGATCTGTGGCTTCATGTTTTTTAACCGTCACACGCTCACCCTTGAACTGCGCGATACAGAACTTCGTGAGACCCCAGTTGTGATCAAGGTATTTGGACTACGATGGCACCTCGTTGAGCACAGTATCAAGAATAAGAGAGAAAAACTTGCCAATCTCAGATATGCAGGAAGCAGGGTCTTGTCAAGGTCAACAAGTGGTGTGGTGGAAAAGCATGTCGGATTGGTTTCAGCGCCACGAGCAACCATGACGGAATGCGCTCCTGCGCGTTGTGTGAGGAATCATCCAGAAGAAAGACGAAATGAAATAATTCACCAGTCACCTCACGAACCCTCTTAGCATCCTCCCACCCAAGACAATCTCCATTCTCAACTACCGCAATTCCTTTCCCAAGCCCCTCAACAAACTCCACGATCTCTCTCAATCTCTCAATCATTGCCCTATCTCTATCCCTCATATTCCTGGTTCTGCAATGTACGGTCAATGCACTGATGCCAGTTTCGCAGATCCTCTCCACTAGCTTTAGAGTATCCTCTTGCGAAGGGAGCAAACGGATTTTCGCCGAAACTGTGATCTCTGGTGGCAGGGCTTTTCTGAGTGCTACAAGGATAGCACACAGAACATCAGGGTTTGTAAGGAGCGCAGCACCCATACCCGCGTGTGTAGAGAAGGGCTTTGGACAGCCACAATTAAGGTCAATCCCTGAAACATCGTTCACTACAACTTTTGCAGCCTTGACCGCGAGTTCAGGGTCAGCGGATCCGATTTGGTAGATAAGGTAGCGCTTTTCTATCGGGTGGGTTGTGAATATAGCGCGGGAGACACCGTTGTAAGATATCACTCCAGTAGTAGCTGGCAGAGGGGAACAGGTGAACGAGACAGAATAAGGGTAAAAAAATTGGTAACATACGGTCAACTTCGCGTTTTGCATGAAGCATTGCTTTGTCAACTATTTCTGGGCCCCATACCATAGTTGCACCATATTTGAGTGCAAAAAGTCTTGTGGGTACTGTTGATGTATCGGTGTTAATCAACGAAGATTACCGCCAAAATACCTACAAGCACCGGATCGGACCATTGGAGCAAGAAACACGCCGTTCTTGTAGTCTTCTAGAGATAGATGGTCTGTCTTCTGCCTTTTCAGAGGACGTGAAGACGACTCAGGAGAATGAGAGCGACGCGACATCTTGGAAAATACAGAACGGAGACAGAATCTATGAAGAGATGTCTGAGTCATTGCTAATTGGCTAATCACTTTTGCAAGATACACGTGCAGACGCCCGCGACGGGCATTGTAACATCTATGATATTTTTATGTCTGCATTTCGTTTCATCCGAGCAAACATTCAATCCATGTGGGAAAAGAAATAAATTATGCATTGCTCTGCTTTTCAACCTCCATGACGATCTGACCCAACCAGGTCATGCTGGCCACATACACTAGGTAATAACATCAACTAGTACAGACTCAAAGCGAAGCATTAACCCACGAGAACAAAATACTCAAGAGCCCCAAAAAATCAAACTTTAGCACTTTATTTGTGTTTCTCGGGGCTGCCATCCTTCTTCTCATCATCAGAGGACTCGGTTTTCTTCTCCGTGGCAGGGGGATCAGTCTTCTTTGCAGACTACAGTCGAAACATCAAAAAAAGAAAGGTCTGGGCTTTAACCAATATTGCTTACCTTGGTAATAACAGGCTTTTGCGATGCACTGCCTAGTCCAAAGAGGCCACCAAACATGCCGAAGATGGTGAGAATAGTGACAAGGAGAGCAACACCGGTTTCGGGTTTCGACTTGAAAGCATCAATGGGATCTTCCCTGACGTGGTCGACGAAATCGAGAACTTTGGAGCGAATAAAACCAACAGGATCTTCCTTGAAGAGAGCCTCGCTATCGTCTTCGTTGGTATCCTCAGGTGCCTCAGCCTTGTCCTCAAGGCGCTTCTTAATTTCGAAGGTCTCGGCTGCAAGTTTCTTGGCGTCCTCAAGAGAGTGCCCAACATACATGTTGTTGAAGAGGATATCTTCAGTCATTGTCCAGAGTTCAATACCGACACCGCCCTTTGATCTATGTTGAGAAAAGTTCTAGTAGATGGGGTAAGAAAAACATACAATCTTGGGAAGGCTCTTGACGGGAGCAAGATCCTCAAAGAAGTCAGGATTGGGGATCTTGCGAGGAGCCCAAATACCCTTGTATTCGGGGTTGTCAATCCGGGGAGCAAACCATTTGCCCTTGTAATCGGGATTGGCCTTCAAGGGGCTGAAAGAATATGAATTATAGCAGGAACCAACCGGTCAAGAAATGAGCTCACCGCTTCCATTCACCACACCCAGAGACCTCGGCACATTTGGGGTTAGAGACGGTGGGAGCGATCCAGTCACCATCCTCTTCATCATCCCATTCCTCTGGCTTGGTGGCGTCGGGATCAGGAACCGTCAAAGGCTCATCATCAAGCCAATCTTCTGGCTTGGTGGCATCCTCGTCTGGGATCTCATAGGGTGCATCTTCGTCCCAGTCTTCAGGCTGATATAAAAATTCTTAATGCGCAAGAAAATAGCTGAAAGCTAGCGACAAACCTTGGTTGCGTCGGGATCAGCAATTTTGGCCTCATCAACCCAATCTTCAGGCTTTTTGTCCTCAGAGTCATCAATTTCCTTGGGTGGGTTGACGGCGGGTTCGAAGTCTTCGAGGAGATTTCCGGTTTTGGAGCTCTCACCGTTGAACAAAACATCATAGGTATTGTTGGGGCTGAATTACAAAATAATTAAACGAGGTAACACTAATAAGGTTGGATACTTACTAGAGAGCGAGAGTAAAAAGGTTGGTGTGCTTGTCAAAGGAAGGTCTAGGGGGGAATTTGAGGTGCTTCTCCTCAACGTCACCAGTTTTTGGGTTCTTGTGACGGAAAATGAAATGCACCTATTGAAGAGACAGGGGTTTAGTGGCGACACTGGGGATCAAATGATCATCCGAACCTTGGTACCAGGGCAGGTCAAATCGGGTCCAAACATGACAACCCAAGGGGTAGTGTCAGAGAACTCCTTGCCACTGGTCTGGAAGCCATCCTCCAAAAGCTTTAAGTAACCACCACCGCAGTTGCCACCCTTTTGGTATTTGACCTCATATTGCACAACCAAAGGCTTGTTGCCAAAGTCAATAGGTTTACTGAAAGGAGCAGAAATAGCATGGTGTGCAGCCTTTGTCTTTGCAACAAGACCCTTGTCGCCCTCAATGACCACTAAGGACGGTTCCTCAACCTCCCATTTGCCAACGTAAGAGAAGGTTTCTGAGCCGGCGTTGTTCTTCTTGGTTGCCTCTGAGGCTGTCCAACGATCGGCCCAATCCTCATTGAATTGTTCCAGGAAAGGAGCTTTGATCTCGGTAGGCTAGAATAAATAAAACAGTGAGTGAACTGGCTCATGGTGCCAGTAAGAGAACGGTACCGTGAAAGTAGGCTTTGGATCATCGGTGTTGGCCAAGACACCGGAGGCAGCAAGAGCAACAACAGAAATTGCGACACTTCGCATGGTGTACGGAGGACCGAGAGCGAGAAATTATGGAGTATGAAGACGAAGGTGAGTTTCTTCTCTAAATACTGCGCAAGTGCAGAAGCACATACGTGGCATCCCAGCATCACGTGATCATATGTCATCTGCCCAATCTTTTTTTCATATTATGTTGGTTATTTGAAACGATAATAAAGAACCACACGCATACACCAGATGATATCAACACAAAAAATTAACCCAGTAAATCAGCATGTCCAGACGCAGAGAGTGCAAGCTGCGAAGAATGACGTGTCAGTACCATGGGAAACGACTCCAATTCTCAGGGCTGCCAAAAAATAGGCAGTGTGAAAGGGGTAACTTACCACGAACTCATCATCCAAATACTTGGAAACAGCGATTTGGTCTCCGAGTCCTTTTCGTCTCCGTGTCTTGAGGACCAAGTCCCTAGCCAAAGCCTGTCCGGATGCTGGTTCAAGGGGACGTAACTTGATACTAGTGTCCATGGGATCACCTGAAGGCCACGGTGGAATGACATATTGGTCAGATTATAAACGTAAGAATAGCAAAGAAACAATACCTGGGACAATAGACCAATGATCGAATATTTGTAAACAAAACGCTTGACCTTGTGTCGCGGTTCTAAGATCGGTCTCAAAACCATTGGCGTCAATGACAGGGATCAACGCTTTAACGGTGTAGAGCGGTGAGCCAGCTTTGGGTATGTCTTGCGTTACATGACCCCGACGTCTTGCAAGGACAGTATACACTGCAGAAATACAATCAGCCGGCGCCTGAACTTCTACATAATATACTGGTTCCATCAGCTTCGGTGCTGCCTGCATTTCATGAGTCATGGACAAATAAAATGATAGACAATTTCCCACCATGAGGAACGAAGAATAACAAACTCGTCTAGCCGTGGGTACGATTTGTCCTCCCCCACGGAATATCGGCTCTTGAGCAATGCTTGCATCGAGCAGGCGAAACTTCACATTTCTCATCGCTGAGACAACAGAAAGGGATGCATTTAGCTTTCTCAGGGCCGGAAACCAGTCGTAAACTTACGTTCATCGCATAATGGGCCTTCTCGTGCACCCCACTGGAAACCCTGCTTGATGTGCTCTTTGACTGTTCCGAGAAGCTTCTTGTCAATCTAGGTTCAAAGTAAGGGCCCGAACCCGAATGCAAATCGGATGGAAAAGGGAAACGCACTTGAGATGGAAGTGTGTCGTCAAGGAGGATATTGGGACCATTGTCATTCGGTCCAAATGCCCATATTGACCGAGATGCCAACAGGTCCCATTGGTATTTTTCTTCAAAGAATTTGCCTCTCTCTTTCTGCGTCATCCTCATTGTTACTCTCCCTCTTTCAAGATCTCCCGCAATACCCCGTTCAAGTGGTTCTGCAATCATAGTGATCTTGTTCCTACACCAAAATAATCGACAAACTAGACCAAGAAAGATAGCATCGACGTACTTCTTGTTCGGAGTGTCAGCATAACACTTCAATGCGCTCGTCTCCAATATAGTCTCACAGAACTTGACGACCGGATCTGAGACCTTAATCTCGATTTCCGAGAATAATTTGCGCAAATCATGCATAACGCAGTCTAGATATAGTTCCCCGGTTCCAATAAGTACGTGTTCTCCACTTTCTTCGACTTTTGTCGAGATTAACGGATATGACTTGTTGATGCTTCGCAACCCTGAAAGCATCTTCGGTAGCTCCGACGGCGCAATAGGTTCGATTGCAACTTTCAGTACAGATTCTGTGATGTGCTTGATGGGACGGAAAATGTATAGGTCATCGTCAACAGTCGCTGAGGCGATGGTTGCAGTCTTGGATATAGAAGCCTCGACGCCGCCAATGAGAACCAAGTTTCCCGCAGGGACCTCCTCTGCGGGGATGAAGTATCTAGAATGATACGTTGATAGAAAGCGATAAAGAAATGAACAAGAGAGATTACCGGGCTTCGGGCATCCAGAGCTCCTCTGCAATAGCTTTCATCATGTCCTCTTCATCTTCTGGCGAATACTCTTCACCTAACACCTTGACATCTGCACCTTTCCTCAGTGTTCCACTCATCACGCGTCCGAAGGCTCTGAACGACTGTGCGTCGGTCGTATGATAGAGTTTCGTGACATGTACCATTACGGGACCATCTGGATCACACGACTTCATCGAGATCGCCAGTTCGGAGTTTTGAGGACCAGTGTAGATCCTTTCCACCTATCACAGCAGCCGTGGGCATAAAGATCATGCTCCAGGAGTTCATAAGATGCACACCTTGTTCGCAGCGTTCTCTACCGGGGAAGGAATATGCTCAACAATTACATCTACTAGGCCAGTCGAGGGGCCAAAAAATTGGTCCAATACAACCTTCAGCAATGGCCGAACATCCATTTTATATATGACAGGTTTGAGTGTAATTCCAAGAGTGGCCAGAGTATCCTTCAATGCATCAGTATCTTCGCTTAAGACGTGACTGTAGATCTTATAGAGGGGATTAAGAATGAAGTGGACGAAGGTGCGCTCTTGTTCGGGATCCGGTTGTTTGCGCGTGAAACGGCGTGATCCCTCGTCGAAATAAATGTTCCCCCAAAGACGAGCAGCGAAAGCTGTAACATCGAGTTTACCTGAAAGGAAGTCAATTCAAAGTAGCTACCGGAATTTAATCAGAATTGAAACAGTACCATATGTATTTGCATATAGTTTCGCGAACGAGCGCAGAGTGAAACAATAATTCATGTCCGTACTAGCAAATGCAACATTTCCATTCTCTGGACTTAGACGATGCTCTGGATCAGGGTCAATATTACTTTTACAAAACGACCCATTGCTTCAGTAAGAGCAACACCGAGCAGGCATAAGTACTCACCTTATGAAGGTATTGATTTCCTCAATCGTGTGTTTGATCTTGAAATACGCATCAGCAGGTTTGAGACGAAGTTCGAGGATGAGCCTGTCTATCTTGTTCACTATCAGAGTAATCTTGATACCTTCTTGCAAAGCGTGTCGAATGATGTGCTCGGTACCAACCATCAGCTACTCACATAATGAGTAAATGGAGGGACAGTCAAGAGTGAATCCTCACCCCTTCTACGACGTCGACGACAAGGAGTATACCATCTGCAAGACGCATAGCTGTGGCAACTTCGTCAACAAAATTAACGTGCCCAGGCGTATCGATGAGATGTACAAGATGCGATTTTCCAGAAGTATTTTGGAGGACAAGAGACATAGGAGAAGATTTGATGGAAACTTCACGCTCTCGCGAGAGAATATGCGTGTCGGTGTAACGAATCTGTGGCAGACTTTGTCAACTCTTGGAGCTTTGGGATGCGGTAAACTCATGCACCGGCTTGTCTGCGTCCCATATCAACTTGTGTGTCTCGAACACTAGCATGTCCATCAGCGCTGTCTTTCCATGGTGCAAATGTCCTGCAACAGCAACATTTCGAACCATCTCTGGGAAGCCTGTCAGGTTCAGCAAGAACCTATTTTTCTCGTGCTAATCAGTGTGGTCGAAAACACTGGAATATAATGAATGCGTACCCTTTGTCAAAACGCGTCTGTGGCATATCCTTCTCCTCCACTGTCCATTTTCTTATTTTGATGGGTGCAATAATCGGTTCGGAAAGAGGCTGAGCATCCTCCTCTTGCACTATGGTTTCGACATCTGCACCGTACACGTCACTCGCAGAAGGGTAATACTGTTTGTCTTCGTGTAGAATTACAGCATTATGTGCCGGCTCATCTAAAAGTGGTAGTTATTGACCTCGATCTTCTGAAGACGATATGTATGTAGCCACACCATCAACCTCCATGAGTGCCATGTTATCTTCGGGTTCTTGCATCTGTTCATCACCATACCCTTCTAGTGGTGTAGCAGCCAAAGGCTGAGGGACGATGTGCTCTACTTCTCCCTCATCATCAGAGTCCAAATCAGCACCAATGTAGTTCCCAAACTCGTCATAATCTTCCAGAGATGCCATTTTCAAGAGAAACAGAAGTTCTCAACAAGACTGGATGCAGAGAGGGAAGAGGCCAAAAACGTGGGAAGAGGCCAAAAACGTCAAAAATGTCACACTGTGTTACTGAAACAAAAACTCAACGTCTTCTATCATGGCCACACTGCCAGATGAAACGCTGCGCAAGGTCACTCTTCCCGATACATTCTTGGTGATTTACACTCAACTCAGGATACTTGTTATCAGATCTTGGTACAGATTCAACAAACAGCTGTCCAGTCGCAGCGAGCGCTCAATATCTCAACACAACAAATCAGTTCTAAAGAGCGCGAGCGAAAAATTCTTCAACTGACGATCAAGGAGATTTCAACCATGGGCCAGGATGTGCACTTATACAAGGGCGTCGGTAAAATGTATGGCTCACATTAATCCATGAGAAAAGCTCATATTGTAGGTTCATGATGGAACCTCATCAAGCAATGATGGGGGACTTGAAAAATCAGGAGAAGGAATTGACAGATGATATCAATAGTCTCAATAAGAAGGTTATTTGATATTTAATTGTTTCCTTGAGAGGAAGAGGAGCTAATACTCCCCTATCTCAGGCCAAATTCCTCGAGAAACAATTTAACGACGCTCAGGCTCAGCTGCGTGATATTGTAAGTCTCCTTCGCTGCGTTGTCTGCTTACTCATATTGTCTGTTGCAGTTCCATTATGCCCCAAACCAGCAATAGAATATTTTCACACTTCCATCGCTGTGCGAGTTCTTCTGTGGCTTCGAGTCCTTATCGGGCCAAAGGTGAACTTGGGAAATAATGACCTATGAGCATATTCCCCATAATGGCCGTCGATCATCATCTCAATGTAAAGTTTGCTCGTCCTGGACGTGTCAAATCTCTTGTTCCCTATCAGATTGTCCCAGATATCGGTCTGCTTGGCTACACATAGCCACTTTTTTCACATGTATAATGCATAGCTGTGATGGTCGGACTTAAAAAAGTTCCATCCAGTCACGTTCAAGGTCCGCCACGTCTGGACTTGCTCCGAGCATATCGTATGCTGATAGATCGGCCTGATTAATAACAGAGAGTTGCTATTCACATCAGACTTGGGAGACATCACGAATTAATCTTCTGTGACAGTAAATCCGGACACTTCAGACATGCTGTGATCAAGGTACAACATCAATCTTGACCGTGGCTCGTCGGCAGGAATCGTCGATCGAATGGTATCTCCGGATCGTTTTGGGACTCGCATCCGGCTGATTCAATATAGTCCATCTTTCTTTTTTGACATATATCTGTGTGAAGACAAGAACTCTTTCCACTGATCGACAGTTCCCCCTGACAAAATGTCTCACGAGAGATTTTTCTTCTCGAACGCTCATCCAATCACTGCATAATAAGCTTGAGCTCAGCTGCTCGGTTTTGCTTTCCTTCCAACTCCCCCAGCTCCTTCCTTCTATCTTCCCCCGCCCTTGTCGTCCATGACCACTTTCTGGATATCATTTTCGTGCTTCTTTGTCTCTGTCTGGGGACACTCGTCCGACTTGGCGTCGACGTCGGTTCCTCGATCTTCATTATCATTGTCCACCACGTCGCCTACATCGTCCAGCACACGGAGCGCATTTCCTTCTTCAGTTCCCTCACCAAAGCCCAATTCGTCCTCCAGACAAGGAACCAGGAATCCCAAACGCGGAATCGCCTTCGCATCTAGCGGCAATACCGATGACATTATCAATGCCAACCAGACTCACAGTGCTATCTCCTGGATATACGACTGGGCAGACCTACCCCCCGCATACATTGCCCAATCCAACCTTAAGTATATCCCAATGCAGTGGGGTTCGGGCAGTATCGACAAGCTGGCGGATGCAGTCAGCGCTCAAGGAGCAGATACTATTCTCGTAAGGCGTGTCTATCTCCTTTTTTGTCTCCTGAAGTTAATCCCCGGCCCCTGTTCAGGGGTTCAACGAGCCCGATTTTGTCGATGAAGCAAATATACAGGTCCAGGATGCTATGGCGCTTTGGAAGGAGTTTATACAGCCGTTGAAGCAGCACGATATCAAGCTTGGTGGGCCTGCGGTCACAGCGACCTCGACTGGGAAACAATGGTTGACAGAATTCTTGTCGGCGTGCAATCAATGTTCAATTGACTTTTTGCCACTGCACTGGTGGGTGTCTCCGGCCGAGGGTTTTCTTGTCCTCGGAAATGCATAGGTTGGCTGAATTGTGTGTGTTCAGGTACGGTTCTGGTACAGAAGGATTCTATAATTATATCTGGGATATGCATTCTTCGTTCCCTCAGTTCCCAATTTGGATCACCGAGTATGCGGACGTCTCGGATAATAAAACTGGTGAGTTCTTTTTATCAGGGCAATTCCTCATTACAGCCTATCTGATGGTCTATGGTCGATTCATGTGTGTTGCCGATCAGAGGTCTGGGATTTCATGAATCAAACCATCAATTACCTGGATTCATTGGATTGGATTGAACGCTATGCATGGTTCGGTTTCTTCGTGAGCCTTACGATTCCATAGGTCTTTGTGCTCACGCTCACGCTCATACTTAACTTCTCGCAGCGACCTGAGGACAATGTTAATTACAGTAAATCGGCTATCTCATCCAATCAGTCCTTCCTCTTAAACTTTTTGCAGACATGCTTGGCGAGGATGGCAGCCTCAATGATCTCGGCCAACTTTACATCGGAGCTGATACTATCCATACATCCTCAAGAAATACCCAAGCAAGCCCACAGTATCAGACCATCAGCCCCTCTGACCAGCCCGGCCAACCTCTCGTCACGTCATGGCCGCAGGTAAACAGTGCATCTGTTTGGAATCAGAGATCCCTGTCTATATCACTCCTTTTGAGCACCATCGCCTCGTTTTGTGTAACGCTGTTCGGTGTTTGAACCAGAGACCCTGCATCTCGTGAAGGTCAGAGTGTCCAGGACTTCGCGTCGTTCTCCGTGGATTCAACTCCTTAACCATTCTTACGGGCTTCTTCATTGTGACAAAATTCGTCCTTACATACATGGATGAGTGGCTATTACAGATTGTTATTGAACATTTGTGTAATCTATGTTACCATAAATGGAGATCATGTGATTGTTCTGTCGGAAATCCGTGTTACAAAACACCCACGAACCAGTTATTAGTGAACTATCAGAGATCAACTATCAGAGATCGCTACTCCCCTCGCGTGACACGTGATGTGACACACGCCCTCCTGCCTACTTATATCATACCATACCAATGAAATCGTAGCATTCCGGTGAAATATACGATAGGATCTTCATTGGTGCATGTTCCAAGACGAGCAGTGCAAGGTTTACACAAGGTGAATGAGAACGAAAAATGATGGGCAGGTTTCTGGATGGTAACTCTGGACAGGACTTAAAGGACCTCTAGATAATGACTTCATTACTCTTAGGGTAGAGAAATGTCTCCTTCAAACCAGTATCCGAGATCTCATGGCTAGTCGCCTGTTAAAAAGGTATCCTAATACTTATTGTAAAACTAGCGAGCCTGAGAATGACATAGACATCTAGAATGAGGTCCAGTAAGGTTGATGTCCTTCATTCGACGTCGGTAGGCATTATCTTACATTAAACAGGCGCTGACATTGGCTTTTCGTGGAGGACTTGGGATGGGAACCTGTACTGCCTGAGGGAACTAGGCATCTACCCCCGTGCAGATAAACGATCAGGACATTACATCTCCGTTGGGTTTTCATTTGGGATGATGTCTGCTATTGATGAAACGAGAGAAGTAGCGATAGACCACACTTCCATAATCCAAATCTTCGCACTGGTTGTCAGAACATGTTCTACAGGAGTGTAAAAACCTACTCAACCGAGTAGCTGATTAGCTCTCTCCCGCATTGTCATGCTTCACTCTTCTACTCTTTGCTGGCGATGTTGTTTCGCAGCATCTCTCTTGGTAATCCCTTGGTAATCCTGACTGCTTTGACAAAGAGACGAGTTGCTTTAGGGAGCAGAAGGGATGCCTCTCCCTAGAATTATCGCCTCCATCCATTATTGTAGATTCGTGCAACTCAAACGAGACGAATGGTCACGAACACATTAGTGCAGCCTGTAGTGCATCGCTGTTTGCTTCAAAGCAAATGAGCACTTATACAGTCTGATGAGAAGTCAGGGCTAGATAGGTATTTCCCAAACAGACGATGAAACACCCTCATCAACCAGAATACACTTACTTAACGAACTTTCGAAAATAATTGTGGCACGTCTAGGACGGAGCTTGTGTTACGAGACCTCAATGCTCAGTGGTCGAAAAACAAGGTCAACAAGGTCTATAAGATTAAGACTGGAGAGACTGTTTAACCTCTGCAAAGCTTTTCGAAAAAGATGAGAAGCTGTTATTTCTCTAATTATTCATCTCGCGAACGAATCGCGAGTATAAATGTGGTCGAATTTCTTTCGGGACCCAAATATGAAACAGATAAATGCAAAGGTATGTACCCAGTCTGATCGTCGGTTTGATTTACGAAGATTGTCACTCATTTTGTGACCTGCCAGCTGTCACAAGCTAATCAGTTTCTCGAGGTCGCTTTCATGGCGTCGACGAATGACATCGTTGGAATCCTTTCTGCCACTCTAAACCCTGATACAAATACTCGTGTCTCAGCAGAGATAAAACTTGCGGAGCTGCTCGCTAATCCTAGTATGCTTGTCCACTCCTAAGACGTGGATAAACCTGACGTACGATAAGATGTTGGCCTCGCCTTAGCACAGATCACCCTTGCTCATAATGCAGATACCACTCTCAGACAGATATGTATTTTGGCCTTGAACACTCGATTAATATGTGTTTATTCTTGGGTTAACACTCAGCTAGTATTGCACTACGGAAATATGTGAAGGAAAGGTGGTCGCCGTACTTCTCTGGTTTCCGAGGATCTGCTCCACCTCTGGAAGTGCGAACAATCTCATGTGAATGATATCGTAGCACTCAATTGAAAATATAGATTAAAACCCAAATTCGTCAAGCTGTTTTCCAGGGATTGTCGGACCCAGATCGCCGCATTCGATCGCTATGTGTAAGTTTGACTTGCTGGAATGTAAACGCTACGACAGTCTGATGATATCTTTACAACAGGCGCACACTCTATCATCTATAGCAAATTGCGACTGGCCCGATGAATATCCTGATCTTCTCACCGCCCTCATCAACCTTCTCTCCTCAGGTTCAACGGATTCAGTACACGGCGCGACGCAGGTTTTCACTGAGTTCATCAAATCCGATCTTACAGAAGATCAAATTCTACCTGTTTTGCGCCAACTCCTCCCCGTTCTTCTGGAAATTCTGGGGGCGACACAAGTGAGTGAACCTTCAGTAATTCCTATGCGCCAACTTGAAATCAACCCCCAGACCCATTCCCCTCTAACAAGAGCTCGCACAGTTTCCGTTTTTCGGCAATGTGCCACCGCTCTTTTCATGGTCAAAGATCAACATCCTCAGGCTGTGAAAGAGGCTATTGGAACTGTCCTCCCAATTTGGTTGGAGGCCTTCAAAGTTCTCCTGAACATTAATCCTATATCTGATGTTTCCAATGGCAAGAATTGGGATGGCCTTGCTGTTCGCATACAAATATTCAAGGTGAGAGACTTGGTCGTAGGTCTATTGATTTTGCCTCACTCCTGCAGACACTCTCGATAATACACATATCTTTTCCCAAAGCTATCAACTTGTCCCTCCTCACGGATTTCTTAGCAGCTTCCATCAGCCATCTAGATGCCCTATTCCCCACATATGCTCATTATTATATCAATTCTGAGGGCAGCGTTCCTATAACTTCTGAAGATGAGACCATTGAACTTCCACAGCTTGTCACCTCTATATTTGACTTCATGTCTAGTGTGGCGCGACATAGCAAGACTAAGGGATGGCTAGAGGCTAATTTGCAACAAACTGTATCTGTAATTTTCGGTTATGCGCAGATCACGAGAGATGATGTACGACATCTGCTGAAAATTCAGACATTTTACTTAAATCTGATGATAGGAGGAAAATTGGGCAAGCAATGCCAATGCGTTTGTCGCACAAGAAGAGGACGAAACCCA
>Ga0157363_1003928_pt1 | contig 13601 bp, 8 predicted proteins | sample AttsexASBM1_FD_111477 | JGI IMG/M metagenome (GOLD analysis project Ga0157363, IMG submission 111477) | Fungus gardens microbial communities from leaf cutter ant in Ribeirão Preto, State of São Paulo, Brazil - Atta sexdens ASBM1 | ecosystem: Host-associated > Fungi > Mycelium > Unclassified ...
CGCTACGGGACAAACGTGATTCCTGGCCGATAATTCCGTTGCTAGGTAACCAATAATCGATTGTCCGTAGCTAACAATGAATAATAACATTAACGGGTAATAATTTATCAAGTGCGTTCGATACTTGAAAAAACTGAGGAAGAATGTCGAGCGTGACATACGACGAGCTTTGGAGAGTGGCACAAACGTCGCTTACAGAGGCGATCCAAGCGGATACGGTGCTTCAAGGTGCGAAGCCTCAAAAGGACCGTAAAAAGGCGCATGACGTCGTTTCAGCGTTGTACGTAAAATATATCCTCGCGTGTAACAAACTCGAGCGATGCTATGATCAAGTAATACAGCCCCAGAAGCGTTTGCTGATCAAGAAATCATTGGATGCAACTCTGGGTAGAGTGTTGGAGTTGAAGCACGAATTGGTCAATATCGATCTTTCGGAGCACAGCTATTACGATGACGTATTGATCGAGTGTGGTGTGATGCCGCAGGAGGCTGAAATTCGAGTGCCGAGTTACTACAGACGCGATCGAATCGCTGAAATCGAAGGGAGACGCAGATTCATCGAAGATACTCTCCGAAATCTGGGTGCGCTTCATGAAATTGTTGTGCCCAGAAAAATTACCGAGTCCCAGGCTATACGACTTATTCAGGTATCGCGAGTCATAAGAAAGATTTGATTAACAATAAGATTCCTATTTTACAGTGTTTCGCGTTTCTAAAAAACAGAACTGTAATTGATATGAGGCAGCCAATTAAATGACTAAATATCTAACGGATGGATCGAATTCATTTTAACACATTTATGATTGCTCTTTCTAATAACTTGACGAAGCTCGATCTTTGCCCAGCAAGCCTTTTCCAGATTAGTATTCTTCATATAAATCTTCATGTAAATGGATGATATATATACAGGGTAAAAATTTTCAAACGTAATGAGCCGAATATCTCGGAAAATATGAAAGATTCGAAAAAATGTTTCAGATAAAAATTGAATAGTTTAGAGGGAGTCACATTTTGATCATGTTGTCTTTCTTCTAGGTGGAGGCACCAAAAAGATATAAAGGCCACCAAAATATGGTCTCCTCTGAACCATTCAACTTTTTTGATTTTTCCATATCTTTCATATTTTCCGAGATATTCGGCCCATTACGTTTGAAATTTTTCATCCTTACATTATTTACATCTTGGAAATATCTTTTATGTTATTTTTCTATTTTTCTCATTTAATAAATATAAAATATGAATATTTACTATAAATCAAAATCAATCTAAACTTCGCCGTATGTGAAGTTGTCGTGTCTTCTACTGTATTCTAGTCGTATTCTGACGTATTCTAATCTTTATATATGTATAATATAATATATTAGACATATATTATACATTTTATATAAAAAACCGACATATCTATATCCTAGTTTACAAGCCTTTTCAAGACGTCTGTAAACTTTAATTCTTCAGGCTCATGAACGAGCGAGACAAGGTAGACTGCGGTATCAATTTATGAAAGAAGTTCGTGAAATGAAGGAAAGATCAACTACAAAGTTAGAAGTGGAAGAAATAGATGAAACGAGCGAAAAACTCGCGGCATTAAAAATTCAAAAAGTATGGAAAGGATATATCACTAGATGTTACATTCGCAAAAGACGTCTTGAGGAAATGTTACTTATAGGTAAAAATAATCCAGTCGTAATAAATCTCCCTATATAGTCTGTCTCTTATCGAAAAGACACAGAAAAAAAAGTAAACAAAATACTAAATTTATAATATCGTTTCGATAAAGAAACGAGAACATTTACTATTCACGTCTCGTTCGATATGTACAACATGTTAATTATATCGTATATGATTATAACGTATCAATTATCTCAAAGGAATGCTGCAGCCCAGTCAAGTAATCACGGAGAACGCTAAGCAAGCGGAAAAACTGAAACAGCAGAGATACGAAAAGCAGATGAATTTTCAACAACAATACGAGGCTTTGATTTTAGAAACCACGGAGAGAATTCGCAAGGAGAAAAGCGCTATTATGGAAGAAAAGATACGAAGTGAAATTCGAAATTGGATTAACACTTATTTTCAGCAAACTGGAAAGATACCTGATTTACCATCCGCTGAAAGCGGAGGTTCGCGAATGATTTTCAGCAGACAAGTAAAGTATCGATGTGTATACATACGGGCGTTTGAAATTCGTACATATATATGTACATATATGTACATGTAATGAAGAAAACATAGACAATAAGAATTAATAAAAATGCATGTATGTACAAAAATTCATTTTTATAAATGTTTAAATTGTATTAGTATTGCAAGAAAACGTAATAAAGCGATTATCAAATCGATTAATTAGCATTAAAATATCTTTTTTTATAATCAAACTAAAATATTTTTTTTATAATCAACATTTAAATTTGTGTCTACAAAGATTGACGGCCGACTTCAAGCAATTTTGCTATAGCGTTTAATTGCGCTTCTTGTCCTTATTTTTCTTGTTAGGGAACTGAGAGTACTGTGAGTAAGTCCACGGCGATATCATCGAAGGAATCAAAGAAATCGAAACGCTCAAAATCAAAGAAAGACAGCGAAACGGAGCAGTCAGAAGACGAGACAGATCTAGGATTCAAATCTGTTCCCTCTAACTTTCTGCCGGAATTGATTCACGCGAATCAAGAGTATCAAGATGTATGGAAAGACAAAGACGAATCCGCAAACCAGATGCAATTGCCTTATCGTAATATGATAGAAGTGGAAAAAACAAGGGAAATCGAGGACGAAGTCAGACTAGTAGTGGATCAAACAATGAGAGGTAGATGAACTATATTTCTCAAAAAAGAATAATCAAAATCAAAAGCTGAAAGCAACATAAAATAAGATTGTTTTTCATTCAATTTCTTTTTCTTTTTTTATTTAAAATGTTCTTTTCTTTTGTCAAAAAGTGAGCATCATACATATTATATGCGGTATTATTTTGTATATAAATTTCTACAATATCCGATGTAACAATCGTATCCTATACTGGCTAAAATTATTGCAAGAAATTACAAAGAATTATATTACATAAAAAAGATGCTGTTCTTTCTATATTTGAGAGATTATAATAATTTAAAAATCAATTTAGGCTTTAATGAATAAATGAAAAACGTAAAAAATACCTTTAAATGAGCCAACATCGGAAGTCAGTGTGTAACAAATTATTATTCTTCTATATATAGATAATGCGGTATCAAAATAATTCGCAACAGATGATATCAGAGTAATTCGCACGCGAATTTATATTTTTGAGAGATTATATTTATCCAGATAACACGACAAATTTTTCAACATTCATACGATTGTTATAATAACGCGACATGATATTACAATTAGGTGATATAGAGATGCTTCAGCTTGCGTTAGATAGAGACAAAGGTCTCAAAGGAAAACGCGCGAAGAAACCTCAGAAGCGAATTCGCAGGAGTGGAAAAAAAAATAAAAGGAAAAAAGAGAAAGACCTGACACCCGACAGAACAACCGAGTCCCTTTTCGAGGAACTTCTCACACAAGGAATTATTAAGCTTCACCGTGAAGTTTCGCTAAACGAGTTTAAGGGTGAAAAATCTTTTGCGAACCACGATCTTCGTATGAAAGAGAAAGATCCTCTTCCGACACTTGGTATATAACACTTAAATTTATTTCATTTAAATTAATTTGTATTTTCTGCATATATTACTGCAACAAATAACATCTCTCTCTCTCTCTCTCTCTCTCTCTCTCTCTCTCTCTCGATATTTACTAAAAATTCTTTCCAAAATTTGCCAAAAATTTGCCAAAGTATTTTCGAATTACACAATTTAATTAAAGCAGTTTAATAATTAATTAAATAACATCAGGCGACATTAGGCAATTGATCGCCGAATACTGTATACTTCCGCTGGGCAATCAAATTTTGAGAGAACTCACACCTCTCGTGAGATCAGTTTTGATAGCCGGTCCGCACGGCAGTGGCAAAAAACTCTTGGTGAACGCGATCTGTACGGAACTTGGAGCTACACTCTTCGATATTACACCGGCGAATATCGCTGGCAAATATCCTGGCAAGTCAGGTTTGATTATGCTCGTTCATCTGATTTCGAAGGTTTGTAATGTTTCGCTTTTATATATTAAGCTACTTTAGCTTTTATATATTAAGTATAAGCATATTCAAGCTTATAACGGTCAAAGCTAGATCTTCTCAATAATTCACAGTGAATTATCTATATTTTATATACATATACATGCATATATATCATATTTTTGTATAGTTATTCGAACTGCGCGCCGAAATTTTTCTGGACTTTATCAAACGTAATTATTGCAGTATATGCAATAATGTCACAAGTTAAAGTTAATTAAATTGACAAGCAAATTCTTAATCGATCCGATATCCGATATTATAAGAGCGTTAATGTGCTGAAAATCTTAAATAAATTTGCAAAAAATGTTACCTCGGCCGGGACTTGAACCCGGATCTCTTGTATTCCGTATGAGCCATTAGACCATCGAGATCTTATGTTTAGCTTTTATGATACAAATCTTGTCAATGGGTATATGTATACAATTATTCAGTTTTCGAAAATTATCATATATTTATAGAATTGTAGTATTTATATCAAAACTCAGGAGATCAAAATCAGGAGAGGAAAGGAAGGAATTTGAATACATTTGCTTGTAAATGATAAAATTGTTTACGATTATTTCAGTTTCAATGCAATTGATATTCAGTTCTCAGAAAGAGTTAAAGTATAATTATAAGTTTGATCGTGATAAGCAATCAATTTTATAATATTTTATAATATTGTGAATATTAAATAAATCTCTATACTTTCGAAGGTATCGCGATTACTACAGCCATCAGTGATCTTCATGGACAACGCGGAAAAGCCGTTTATAAAAAAAGTAGCAAAAACTGATAAAACCGATCCGAAACGTTTGAGAAAAGATTTGCCAAAGTTAGTGAAGAACATCACGAGTGAAGACAGAGTTTTGTTTATTGGAACATCTAATAAGCCTTGGGACGGTGATCCAAAACTCTTATATCAAACTTATGATAAAGTTATTTATATTCCTAGACCAGATTACGGCACTGTGTCTTTTATATGGAAAGATTTATTATATAAAGTGAGTTGTACAAACTCACTTGTGTGTTCGAATTCATATTTAATGAATTGCATATTTAAAGAATCGCTTTATATAATCTTTAATTTATTCATCTATTAATAATAATCGCCCAATTTCTTAATTTTTTTAAATTAAACGCTAAACTAAAAATCATTTCGTCAAATGAGTTTATATTGACATAGTTAATAATTTATTTTTACCTGTAAAAATTTTAATTTTTAGTATTCGGGTATTAGCCGACAATTTGATACGTCAGCTATGGCTAAAGCGTGCGACGGTTTCACAATAGGAACTATTTTAGCAACAATCAATGAGGTCGATAATTTACATTACAAATGTCAATGTTATCAGTACTTACAATATTATTTTTAATTTAACATTCTTTTATTATTCTATCATGATGCAGGTAATGACTACGAAGCGAATGGTACAATTACGAACTCATCCTTTGACTCACGTGGAATTAGTAAATGCATTGAGTTTCAAGGATCCAGTGTATCGCGAAGAGGAAGATGCGTTTTTAGGTTTGATAATGCGTAATAGCGTATAGCAGATACCGAACTTTTAACAGGTTTAAACTTGAACTTTAATATATTACAGTCTGGTTTTCCAAAACGCCTACATGTCGACGAAAGCAAAAAGTTTTGGAATTAGAAATAGAAAAGTTAAATGAAGCAAACGAGTCCCAGAAAAAGAAAAAAGGAGGAAAATAGTGTAAGTAAGATGAAGTTCTTCTATGTGAAGAATCCACTTTCTATACGATATATTATCGATGACTTTAAAGATCCATATAATAAACGACCATAATAAAAGTCACTAAGGTAGAGATAAATAAATAAGAATTTCAGTATGCTATTTTTGTTTATTTCTAATCGTGCTCATAACTTACAGATTTTTTGCTATCTAAAATATTAAAATTAATTAAAATTAATTAAAATTAATTAAAATTAATATTTTATGCGAAGCGATATCGCTTTTGTTCGATTTATATTAGGAATAAAGTCATCTATTAAAAATATAATATAATATAAATAATAATTTGTATTAAAAATTCTTTATAGTCTCTTTCTTTGAAATTATTTTACTATTATTATTTTTATTATTGGCACCTAATATCAATTAAATATTACATGATAGATAAATATTCCATCTAATGAAATCGAATCGATGAGATTGCTCATTTCGCGTACGCCACACTCTCACGAAACATATCTATCTATCTGACGAATTAAATCGTACGCGAACACATGATCGTTGCCTTTATGTCACAGGTCAAAGAGTCACCAGACTATTACGCCATTTTTGATTGCATTTTTTGAAATAACAAACAAGCGATACATATGTCAATTTATAAATACATACATCTATAAAACAACTTTTTTAAAAAAAAACGTTGCACAAAAAACACATAGTTGTTCTATAAAACGCGATAGTGTAAACCTCTAAACACAATGTGAGGTAACAGCGATAACGATAGAAATAACGATAGCAATTGCGATAGCGATAGAAGCAGAGAAATCCAACATACGGAGCACATAAGAATATGTTGAATTCCTCTGTTTTTATCGCTATTGCTATTGCTATCATTATTGCTATCGTTGTTTCTATCGCTATCGCTGTTGTGTACGCATCATGTTTAGAGCTTTAGAGTTTTATATGAAAAGAAAATAAATGATTTTTATCTCTTGCAGATTTTCTGTAAAGTTAATAATATTTGAATAAAAAATTATTTATTAGAAAAACAATACTGAGCGACTTTTAATAATTAATATCTCGTTAACCATTGCAAAAATTGTAAAATGGTAGAGGGCTTTTCGATTCAGTTTAGTCCGCTCTATCTACACAAAAACAATGAACCAAAACGTATGGGACACAATGTATACGAAAATATATGATTGATTGGCATTTTTAATTTCTTTCGCAGCATTGTGCAACGGGAGGCGACAATTATATATCACTTATTTCTATAACATTCTTATTGCTGCATTCTTATCGCTGTTGCATTGTGTTTAGAGTTTTAGAATAAATTGTTCATAAAACAAATATTGCTTCTCTATACAGAAACTATCGTTTTTCTACAAAGTACTCTTGTCTTTTTATATGTCAGTGTTATATATTTAATATTTTTATTTATCATACAACATTTATAGATAATAATTTTTGGAATAGACTGAATCACGACTTGTCCGTATGAATCGTCTGTGTGATTTCATTTTCGTAATCGCTTCCACGTGATACATTGCGTGACAAAGTACACGAGACTGCATGCCGAATAATCGATTATCTCAATAACGTATATGTCTGTCATGACACAACATTTCCTTGTCGATATCAATGTCGATTTTGATTAGAGCAACTGCAATTCGTATCGTCGTCACTCACAATATGATCTGTATCACTCATCTATGGTACTAAACAGGATGCTTGCCTTTGGACGATGCCACAAAGGTCTCGTTAAGCGTGATGGTTAGTTATCTCGGGCACTTTCTTCGATGGACACGTTGGAATTTGATCGTTTTAATCCAGATTTTATTATTATTTTGGGAAATCATCACAGGAGACAGGAGAAGAGAGGAAAAGAGAGGAGAAAGAGAGAGAGAGAGAGAGAGAGAGAGGTCGAAAAAATTTCTCAAGAATTTCATTTCAAGTTACTTAATAAAATTTTATTTTGCTTTTTCTAATGTAAAAGTGATTCTAGGGAAAATAAACTTTCTTGAGGCACTTAATTTAAAAAGCATTTAATTTAAAAAATAATGATTAAAATAATGTTACAAATACAATACTAAACTTCCGGTAACCAAGTATATTATTTCAATTATTATTATTTTATCTTAATTTATCTTGTTCCGACTATAAAAAAACATAGATCTTTTACATTTGAAACGATTGCATTTCAACAGTCATCGATGATATTATTTCTTAACGTATCTGCTAATTGGGTAGGAAATCTATAGAATAGTTCCAATATTGTAATATATTGTACATATGTCTTTTAAATTATCTGCTCTTTTGTTAAGTAAAATGTGGAAATAGAAAAATTTAACTTTGGATTTTAATATAAAATATGATTATTTTAAAATATATCTCATGAAGCGAAAATGAGCTTAAATTGTTGTTTTTTGGTTTTTTTTTATTATTTATTTTGCTATTATTTTTTTATCATAACTTTATCTGTTTCTGTTCTTCAAAAAGTTGATAATTTACAGATAATATACAGACTGAAAACTTGCAAACATAATGGGCCGAATATCTCGGAAAATATGAAAGTTACAGAAAAATATATATCAGATAAAAGTTGCATAGTTTAGAGAGAGCCACATTTTGATCATATTGTCTTTCTTCTAGATAGAGGTGCCAAAAAGATATAAAGTTGTCTCTATTTTTTTAAATTTAATTGTATAATTTTTTTACACGATATGATTCCTTTAATTATTCTGCATGTAAAAATGTATTAAGGTAGTGGTATCAAAAATCAATAGTTTACGAGATATTTTATACTTTATTCCGATACATATTGACATAAAATATTAAATAATTCGTAAATTATTAATTTTTTGATAATCATATTTTAATACTTTTGTGAATAGATTAATAAGACGAATCAATTGGTGGCAAGAAAACATGTAGATGCTTATTTAAAAAATTATCTATTTTGCTCACATATATTTTTAAAGCAATTTGTGTTTTTTTTACATCAATTGATTTATTTCATTATTCTGTTCATAAAAGTATTAAGATGCGATTATCAAAAAATTAATAGTTTACGGAATAAAATATAAAATATTTCATAAACTATTGATTAATTTTTTGATATTATTATCTTAATGTTTTTATATGCAAAATAATTAAAGGAATCATATCGTGTAAAAAAATTATACAATTAAATTTTAAAAAGTGGAAGCGACTTTTATATCTTTTTGGCACTTCCACCTAGAAGAAAGATGATATGACCAAAATATGGCCCCCTCTAAACCATGCAATTTTTAACTGAAACATTTTGCATATCTTTCATATTTTCCGAGATATTCGGTCCATTACGTTTGAAATTTTTCACTCTATATGTATTTTTATCACATTTTCTAATACTTGTCAAATTACCAATAATGATTAAAATGAGTGAATGAAGAAAGATGCGATCTTGTAATAAGATATTACAAGACGAGAGTTCTTGTAATAAATATTAAAAATCTTTTTAGAAAATTATAATATTTTTCTTCTTGTATATATTACAAATTTCTATGAGGAATGAAATGACTTTCAGACGAAATTGTTTTTAATTAAATGTAAAAATATTCAGAGATTTAAAAAAATTAACATATTAACAAAAGTGTGAATATATCCTAAACATAAATCCTAAATCTTGAATATGTAAATAAATATTTATTTATCACACTATCTAATTGTGAAACACACAACTAATCTACAATTTCTACGGAAAATTTTATGGAATATTCTAAGATTAATTTATTGTTTTTTATCACATGCCTATTATTTCTGTGACGTGTCTCATTTCAAAATCAAATATAACTGCTATAAATACATAAATTACGTGGATAATGAATAAATCAACAGTTTATTTTAGTCATTCCGATTTATGCTCAACAAAATCGAATAATGAATGTAATTATCGCTTCTAATATTTATGTAATGCAGACGATAAAACATTTTATTTACATAATTTAAAATTTTTATATCAATATATATATCATAAATTTTCCTGATTTTCCTGTTTTTTTCAAAATTATTATTACATAAATCACGTGAATTTGTGTTGTATGTCTAGACATGTTACAAACATGTTTTATTCCTAATGCAAGATAATCGCGTACTTAATTTCAAGCAAGCAATCTTAATTTTACTCACAAATTCGTGGACTAACTTAAAAAACTTTTAGGAAGCTATTCTAATTAGGAAGCTATTTTAAAATTGTCTTTCATTATCGCGACAGCTCAAATCGTTCTAAATCACGTTCCAAATTAAAAAGCTCAATGAAAATTTCATAGGGATTTCTTTTATTAAGTCAACAACATACAAAAGTTCTTGTCAATTTTTTGCAATATTTTCTTATTACAATAAAAAAATTGATACATTATATATATTAATCAAAGTATTTTCCATCTTTTCTCATCTTTCTGGCAGCATGCAAATATATCGAAAATATCGAAAAAAAGAATCATTTTTTGATCGATCTATTTTCGTACATCCTCAACATTTGAGAAGCTCACCAAATAAGTGCTGCAATTGATCTGAACAAATTATAATCTGAAGGGGTAATGTCTGGTGAAGTAAAAGTAAGCTGAATGCGGAAGAACTTCCCATTCCAACTTCAACAATTCTTCCTTGGTCTTCTTAGCATAACATGTGGCCTGGCATTGTTATGCAGCAAGATGAGTTTGCGACGGTTGCTAACTATTTGCAGTCGTTTTTTAATTAATTCTCTAGTTGTCTTAGTTGCTTGCTGTAGCAGTCTCTCGTAATGATTTGCTCCGATGACAACAACTCAAAGAAGAGTATATCTTCTTGATCCTTCCAGATACATATCAAAATCTTACGACTGTGGATATTGCGTAGTGGCGTTGATGATATTAGCCGGACTCCAATATTTTTGCCTTTTAGGATAATTGAAAAATATCAACTGTTCATCTCCAATTACAATATGCGATAGAAAATTTTTCTTTTTTTCTTTAGCAAGCAATGAAAGACAGACCGATTGTCAATTACGCATTCGCATAATTTATGTGCCATTTTCCATACTTCTGGACTTTTCCTATTGCGACTTTTTTTATTTTAAATAACGAATAATTGATGAGTAATAATCAAGTTTCCTCAATTCAATTGTAATTCAAACTCACAAGTCGATAGTTAAATCTTCATCAAACAATGCTTGCAATTCATCTTTTTCCATAACTGCAGGAGCGTTTTTTGTTTGTTGCTGATATCACCGCTTATAAATCGTTTAAATTAATTCGTACGTTATAATGGCTATAATATTTTTACCATATGTCTCGCAAATAATTCTGTGTACATCAGCAGCAATTTTCTTTTAGTGGAAATAAAACAAAAAACAGTGGCGAATATGCTCTTTATCCGGTTCTATTTTTAATTATAATAAATATGTTATAATTTATAGTTATCAGTTAATTTATCATACACAAATGTTAATGCAGAGATCCCAACTTACAAAAACTATACCTTACATAAACGTTTCTGTCTATAAAATCAAACTAAAGTATGTATACAGACATTCCGCATCGGCGGAAAGAACTTTTGCACCGACCTAATATCATATTCAGCATTTAGAGCTCTCTATATATCGATATTTTGTTGTATTTTTAATATATATAATTAAGAAACATGAAAATTTTGTAATTTAAATAATAAGTCAAAAGACTCAATAATAAATCAATGGTTCAATAATAAGTCTAATAATAAATGTGTTTTTGAAAAGATTTAATTAAATACTCAAGTAGAGCCGTCAAATATAATGTATGTCCGCAAGTTTTATAGTGAATACGTGCTTCCTGCATTGCTCTTCAGAATTATTAATAATCGCGATTCCTTCTTCTCAGATTTTCTTTGAAAGTTAGTTACAGACTGTAAAATTTTCTTTCATCAAAACTAGTACCAAAAAATTATATTATTACGATGTATTACTAATATGTACGGAAAGCAAGCTAAGGAGCATATATTTTTAACCTTGTATCACATAACGCACATTTTATAATTCATATGATTTTAATAAATTATTCAATATTTCTATTACATCCCGGTAAAAAATTTTTTATGCGTGAATATGCATAAATATATATAAATATACATAAATATGTATTATTATATTGAGATATATTGAGATATACATGTTCATCCTTATTTCTTTTATAAAATTACTTTTTACTGTAATAAAAATAATAATAGTAATGTGAAAACATTAAAAATAATCAAAGGGATAATTTTCGCATTGTTCATTTCAGAAAAAAAGGAAGTTTGGAAAAAATATAAAAAAAATTGCTCACACAATTATGCATAATTTTATACATAATTATATATAAATAATTTTTTTACATTTAATTTTTTCAAATTTAATTTTTTTCTAAAACAAATAGTATGAAAAAAATCCTTTTAATTACTTTTTATATTTTCACATTATTATTATTATTTCTATTACACTAAAATAATTTAAAATAATTACACTAAAGTAATTTTACAAAAGAAAGAGGGATGTATGAATATGTATGTACATATTTCATACATGATTATACATGTTTACAAATATTTATATATGTATGTTTATACGAATTTATATATATTCATGCAAATTTTTTACCGGGATATAAAAAATAAAAAATTTCAAGCTGTCTTCAGTGATTAAATAATTTCGTGTGAATTTATATATTACATATCGTGATATTTATTATATTAAGATTCCTGAATCGTTTCTTCAGCCATATTGAACCGTGATGTCATGTAAGCGAGAAATGACGTTGATTTTTCTTGCATATCATTGTAAAAAGAATCTGGATAAAACGAAATGATAAGATTTAAAATACTTGTAAAAATAAGCGGAAACTTTTCTTAGTTCTCCTAATAGTCAGTAAAAATTCGAAAAAAGTTCGTAAAGTAAAGTAGGCTACGCATGCGCATTGAGTAAAAACTAGTAAATGCATTTTACATGTCTTTTACGATTATTTACTGATTGTTAAGGGAAATAAGGATAGTTTTCACCCATTTTTATAAATGTTTTAAAACAATCTCATCATTTCATCCAAATTCTCTTTATAAATGGCAAGAAAAATTAATTAATTGTCTTATGACACGTTTCTCGCTTATGACGTTACGATTTAATATGATCGTGAATATTCAGGAATCTTAAACTTGTTTTTTTTTCTAAAATAAACAAATTACGAAAATTATCCCTTTAATTATTTTTTATGTTTTCACATTATTATTGTTATTTCTATTACATTAAACAGTAATTTTACAAAAGAAAAAAGGATAGTTACAAGATAGCTTTAAGATATCTTGAAGAGTTTTTTAAAGAAAAACTACAAAATATTTCACAAAGAAATCACGGAAAGATATCTTAAAATTGTTTTAACATCGATATTTTATTCATTTATTGGGAAATCTTTATCTCGAAATTAATATCTCGTTAACTATTGCGAAAATTGGTATAGGATTGCAAAATGGTATAGGATAGTATATTTTTCGATTTGATTTTTTATTAGGAATAGCATTGTATGATTAGTGGGCTACTTATTTCAATTACATCCTATAATTATATATATATATATATATATATATATATATATTTATGCGTGTTTATACATATTTATACATATTTATGCATAAAAAATTATTTATTGGGTTAATTAAGAAGAAAAATATTTGCTAGAAAATTTGCGAATTTTTTTTTTTAAATTTATACCGTAGATTTAAATCTTTTTAAAAATTGAGATATAAGAGAAATA
>Ga0157363_1003929_pt1 | contig 13600 bp, 10 predicted proteins | sample AttsexASBM1_FD_111477 | JGI IMG/M metagenome (GOLD analysis project Ga0157363, IMG submission 111477) | Fungus gardens microbial communities from leaf cutter ant in Ribeirão Preto, State of São Paulo, Brazil - Atta sexdens ASBM1 | ecosystem: Host-associated > Fungi > Mycelium > Unclassified ...
GAAAAAATAGATTAATACACGAGGCACAATTATATATCGGATTTCTGGAAATAGCGCCTTCAAGAAGTGCATCTTTTCCTCCTGAACATCGGACATCTTGCGGATAATATATGACGTAAAGTCATTTAGTCGCAAGACTTTTGCGATAATAATTAGCAGCGTCATCAGATCACTAATTCCGCGTGTCCCACAAAAGAAGCTTTGCCATAAATAACGCGAACGAGCTCGTTTGAAAACTCGAGTGCTCATTATTGTGTTTTCCAAGGGAGAAGAATCCGAGAACGCGTTTCTCGATGAAAACGACGGTATATTCTGCGGGATGAACAAATCTTGGGATTTTTTGGCTGGGGCAGACTTGTTTTTTAAAGTATGCGCGCAAAGAGAAGATACAAACTGAGGTTCGATCGCAGCAGGATACTTTGGACAAGGTTGCCGGCGACTTCGACAGAATCCGCGCGTGTCGTTTCGGTAAATTTACTGTAATGCTCAGTACTGACCAGATTCGAAGCAATTAAATATTCCAGGTATTTCCGTAGCAAGGTTTTCCTATTAGTTGCGGTGAGCGCGGTAACGATTATGCGACACTGTATGCGTGCGATATGTAGGTGTGTGTTAGGCAGCAAATTACATATACTATCTACCGAAGACTCGCTCAAAGAGAAAGAAAGATGAAATCGTATCGTCAGAATGTGAGTGTGATGCCTAAGAAAAGTACGAGAAACAGCAAACTGTTTTCCGCTCTCTAATTTCAACCGCGGCCGCCTTACACGCCGTTAAGTTGACAATTCCAAAATTAAATTTTAATTTGCATTAAATTTGCACCGAGGGACTTTATGCACCACCGAAACAATAAGAACGCAGTGCCTAAAAGTATCTTCATATACCTTAGAGTTCGATAAGTTTCTACTGTTTGCTTCTGACGATGCTATAAATATGCAGTTACATCATTTCGCTCGAGATAATAAATTGGAAATCCGTTGGAACTAATTCGATAATATTATTAAACTTTATATTAGTCGCAATGTGACAAATTTTAGTTTAACTGGCACACAGAAGAGATATAGCTATGAGATCTTTAGTCTTACCTTGATCCGTAATTGCTGGTCCTGCAACGTTCATCACATGCGATCCGACATGAAGGTTTTCAGAAATCTTAACGATTGGATTAGACAACAATAGTCGAGGAGGTCCACTCGCTTGTGCCGCCACTGGATTCAGACTCAGATTCAGCGTAGCCTTACGGAATGGTGTTCCGTGATCGTTGGCCGTAATCTCGACATTCATGGGCTCCGTGATGGGCTTCACAAGAGTCACGATGCCCGACTCGTAACCCATGATGAGCCGCGTTTCCTTATTATCCGAGGTTATCACATAAGATATTCGACCGTTGTCGCCAAAGTCCTTATCTATAGCGACAACTTTTACCACGCTAGCACCTAGTAAAATTAAGAAAATAAAGAATTTCATTAATCATCCTGTTATATGTATATAAATTTATATTCAGCTGAGATGTAAAATTTACCAGGCAGAAGATTCGATGGAACATTTATCTTGGTAAATTCTGGCGCGACGAAGACGGGATCGTTGTCATTCTCATCGAGAACGATGATTTTTGCGGTGACTGTGGAAGCTAGTTGCTCTCCTGGTAGTGCCCGGTCCGATGCTTTGAGGATTAAAGTGTGCTGCATTATCTCTTCCCTATCCAATTGCTTGGCCAACGTCAAAGCGCCAGTTAAAGAATCCACGGTGAAGCAACCCTTCGCTGGAAACTCGGCTACGAGACCGTATCTAAGTTCACCATTCAAGCCACTATCCAGATCACTGGCCGTGAGGTTGTAAATGGTTGAGCCAATTGCTGTTGTTTCGGATACGAAAACAATTATCGGATCCTGCGGCCAACTCGGTGGATTATCATTGGCATCTTCTATAATGATCTTCACGGAAACGGCGATGCTCTGAGGATTCCCGAGTGAGGTTGTGTCTAATGCACGAATCTGCAAGTGATATTCGCTTACATTTTCGCGATCGAGCGAATGGGCGACTACCAGCTGGCCCGAGCTGCGATCGACATCAAAAGCTGGAAACTCGCTGATTGGCGTCAGCGAGTCCAAGGTGAAAGCCACGCGACCCGCAGGACCCGCTCCCGAAACTGATCCCACTGCGTGCCCAATACTTGCATCCTCGCGCACCTGAATGAATCGAATATATATATTATTAAATTCACTCCACTTTACTCTGACATTATAAAAATATTGTCTTTTATGAAGATAATTTATGTGTATTGATTGAATCTGAGGAAATGTCGTGTACTAATAAAGTCAAAATGTATTTATATTTAGAATAATCGTGTATTAATCTTCTCTCTGCAATCATTTTTATATTCTCTCCGTCTAGTTCAAGTTTTTTTTACTAGGTTTTCAAAAAATGAGGAAAAATTTAGGATTACTTTTCATCTACGAAATATTTTTTAATTTATTTTTATAATTATAATTTTTTAACAAGATATTTTAGGAGAAACTGGACTCTCTTCTTTTTTATTTCAAAATTTGCTTGAGTAAAAAAGGAAGAATGAAGGATTAATTAATAAAACAAAAATATTAAGTTATTAGGATGTATATCTTTCTAAGAATTAAATGAATAAAATTAAATATTCAATTAAAAACAACGTAGTTCGTAAGATCGCGATAAAATTTCAATCTCCTATAGAATTTTCTACAGAATTTCTACGTGGCATAAATTGTATGAAACTATCCACAGAAAACGCACGTAACAGCGGCGAGTCGCTATCGTAGGGATATTAGCGCGATCATAAATGTTCTAATGAATAATTGCAGAAGGGAACTACGAAGATCCATGGCATCCAGTGAAGCTAGAAACAAATTTGATGGGAAAATGAATTCTGGGTGACAAGGTCAATAGTACTCACGTTAAAGGTAAGACTGCTGCTGGTGAAGGTCGGCCGGTTATCTGCAAGTGCCAGAACTTCGACTCGCAACACGCGCTCGCTGTGTCGCGGTGGATGACCGGCGTCGGTTGCCCTTACGGACACCCGGTATACATTGCGCTCCTCGTGATCAAGTACAGCCTTGGTCCTGATCATACCGGTGATCGGGTCGATGGTGAAGACATTGTAGCCGTCCGAGTCTCGGTCTGTAGCGAAAAACGAAGTCAGATCCGAGCAGAAACATTCTCCGTGAGATGGATGAACAAAATTACAGCTGGGCGATCATTCTTGCTGTTGCAAACTTGAACGCGAGAGAGCACGCGGTATAGAAAAACTCTCTGATATCTGTGCCATTGACTCCGACGAGAATCGTGTACATGAAATAAGCGCCGCAATAGAACACGGGATGAAATGCTTGACATGGACGGGAAGAGATACATCCTCGACAATATTACAGTATCTCCTGCGATGGGATGTTAAGATTTAATCTCATGATTAAGATTCTTTTCTCACTGTATGAGTGATCATGAAAATTCGATTCCGATCGTAACCGAAGTGGATCGGCACGCGTGGTAACGATTCTTCATAGGCGGTGAAGTTTCGCTAGCGAATAATACGCCTGGTAAAAACGCCCGCGACTATCTTTAAGGCCGTACATAATTGTTTCTGTAATTGCTCCTGAGTTATTAAAGCCTTAAAAAGTACTTGCTCTACCGCAGGAGAGTCAAGAGCGACTGGTAAAAAAAACCAAGTCTGCCGTCTAATCTCCGGCATGTAAGTACTCTCTTGCTATTTCTCTATTATTCCTGATTCTTTGCGACTCATTGCCGGCGTCCTCGTAACGAAGCCAGGCAATTATTGGCTGCATACACATATACCCAACTAATTGTAGTTTATATATTTTCTTACCGGGATAATCATATCGGAGGCAGAAGCACAATTTCCTTAATCTTTAATAGTAGCGCCTAACCGAGTCGCACACAAGGACGATCGGATAATAAAAAATGAAACATATATTCTCTAAAATCTTTAGAGTAAATCTTATTCTTGGAGAATGAAAATTGATTCAATTTTTCTCAAAACTGGCTCAATCTTCACTGGCTTCACTCTTTAGAGTGCGATTCCACTTCAAAAAATTTAGAAAAGGTGTTAAAAAAAATCATTCCCTATTTATAGTAGATTGATTGACTTTCCGACCTATGTTCATTAAAACTTTTTTTACTCAATAAGTATAATGTGTACTATTTACCATATAAATGCTGAATGATTTTTTTGAACACCTTGTATATATCACCGCGAGATTTAGATTTAATAATAAGTTTAATGTTAAACTTATTAAGCAATGTTAATCCTTACCTTTCGGGATGCTGTACGTCACTGAAGCATTTTCACCGAGATCCATGTCCAGTGCTCGCACCCTGGCGACCTCTGTTCCCGGTGGTTGCTCCTCCCTGACACTGACCACGTCCCCCTGAGGATCGACGATTTCAGGCGAATTGTCATTGACATCCAGGACTGTGATTTTCAGAGGCACTCTGGCAGCTCTCGATGGTGTTCCTTGATCTCGTGCCTCCAGAACCAGCTCGTGGATGCTTTTCATTTCACGATCAAGCGGCTCGCGCGTGGTAATCTCGCCTGATGGTTGCCGAGTAAAGGGGAAAGAGAAATAATTAATTTTCATTGCGCTTTATCAACGACGTGAGTTTATGGTTACTGCATACTGAACGCAATAAGCGATGGGCAATAGCCAATAAGAGCTTTTTCATCGCGAGATTCGGTGCGACGTTGATCAAAATAGCGCAAAGGTCCTTCATTTATAATCTAATAACCATATCATATTTAAAAAATTACTAATAATACTAAATTTATTAGACTACAGCCAGATAAAAAATGGCGGTCGAAATTGCCAATAAAAAAGTCGGTATTTCGGCTTAGATAAAAGGATTGCGCTACTTTGGATTATATCTAGAATTTTAATTAGCAATTCCCTATAACGCTGTGGGTAGTACCTATTAACGAATGTCGAGAAATATTTATGGGCGCGCGACAAAAAGCTTTATATCAATTCTTGATATTAGAGGCTTAAAGACTTTGAGTCCAAAGGATCTTATGTGCCGATTCCTAAACGATTATTGGAGATCACTAAAAAAAATCTGATAACTAAATGTTAAGTGAAATAATACCAATCAATTCCAATCAAATGATTAATATCGGTTGATAGAATTGATTGATATGATAAAAAATAATTTTATTTTTTTATAAATATTTAATAAATATATATATAGAAAATTTAATAAATACTCCTTAAATATTTAAGAAAGTAAATTTTTTTTATGTTATATTAACCAAACATTTAATTGGCATTATTTCATTCAACATTTGATAGCTATTACCTTTTATATTTTTTCAGTGCGAACGGGGGAGTACCGATTATAAAATCGAATATATATGACTTCCGATTGACGTCTCTTGTTGATGTGTAAACCGACCTTATCAATTATCCTCGTTAAGAACAGTTAATTGGATAATTGTCGTTTGAACGTGAATAAGAATCATTTGTGCAACGATTTGCTCGTACTTCGCGATATATCGAGTTTCATTTTTCGTTTCCGCTTTCGATCTTTCTCTCTCTCTCTCTCTCTCTCTCTCTCTCTCTCTCCTTCCCTGTTTCCTTTTACCTCCCTCTTTCCTCACATAATAATAATCATACATAATAATAATCATACTAGGGGCATACGTAGTCGCGCGTGTAACGAGGTTGCCATAATTACGTATCGCAGAGAGTAGTCGAAGTCGAGGAAAGGACGAGGAGGATACAAATAAGAAAATAAAGAAGAGACAAGAATGCAAGAGCACGGTGGGGTAGAAAAGGGAAAGATGGAGCGCAAAAGGGATCCCCACTTCAATGTACGGTCGGTGTATTAATTAAGCGAGCAACTATTTGAGAAGCCATCAGAACTATTCCAGGATCTGGGAAAAAGATCGGGATAATAATTCGTTCCCGAGACGACCCCTATCGATGTCCGCACGCCGACGCCGGGTCTTGGTCTGGCGTGCCACCACGAATTCTCGACGTACTTAATCGAAAACCATTGCAACCATTTCGGCGTTCACCACCGCGGTAGTTGGACGACGATTTCTCCGTTCTCGACAAGACAAACGATCGACGATGGACATGCAAACACACCGGCCGGTTGATCGGGGATACCATCGCACAACAATAAGAAGTATATCGTAGGACGCGTGCTAATGCGTTTCTCGTGTTAACCGTGGGACCCCGCAACCGATCTCACCGTCATTCTTGTAAAAGGAACGTGGTTTTGTCTTTACGTGTTTCTTCCAATATTTGAAAATCCATTGCGATCAGATGTACGAGTCATGGACTATGTCCTATGACGGCACGGCGTTGCTTTCTCGAAAATCAAACAGTCGTTCGACGAATGGAAACGGTAGAAGATCCAACGCGAGGAATCCCAAACCGGGATTAGATCGAAGTCTGCATCGTGGAACCTGCTGGACAACTTTGCAACCCTGCGCCTTGCTAAATTGCGAACTAGCTGAGCAACCTTATCTTTAATTTCATCACCGACGCAAAGCAACATACCAAATTATCGACGCGCAGAAAAGCTACGGGGAAACGCCGCTAAGCACGTTTGCAGCTGGAAAATATATCGCTAAGTAATCTTAGATCGATATTTTTATATTACATACGTAATTATAATATAAATCGATCACATAATCGTCATTCATTACGATGCGATGTATATAGATAGAACGTATTAAACGAAGCGAATGAACATTTTTTTTTACAGATCTTTTTCACATAAAGTGCTCATCACTTTGTAGCGCCACAGAAGTATTACTGCCCGAGGGTCAATCATGTAACTTTCTCCCTACGGAAAAAGTGAAAAGTGAAAATTTTATGTGTAATGCGTGCATATGGCATTGGCATTTATACATATATATATATATATATATATACAATTATACATACATACATAACAATTTTCACTTTTCACATTTCTGCTTCTGAAGAAATATGAAGAAAAAGATATGCACTAGAATTATAATAAATTTTATGGAATTGGCAGATTCATATAGTTATCACTTATATAAAATTTACTAAATTTTAACAAATACTTGTTTGTATAATTATAATACTAATTAAATATTTACTAAATATATATATTTATTTGGTACAGAAAATTTAAGTATCATTCTTTTAATTAAGTGAATATTTATTATGAGTAAACATTTAGTTACTATTCTTCAAACAAATATTTATTAAAATTTAGTCATTTTTTTAGTGTCATATAGCCTAAGATACTTTTTACGTTTCGTAAAGTAAATTTGTAAATTATCACACATTTCAATAAAATTTTTTATCGAGTATTTTTTGCCTTGATGCTGACAAAATTTACTTTATTTTACGTGATGAAAAATATAAGTATATAAAGTAAAAAGAGAATTATTCATGCTTGAGAATATGATTTACTTTACTGTAAAATCACAAATGCATGATTTTACTGTGGGGATAACTGTAATGTATCTTTCATCTTATATCTCCGGTATTTTTACTTTCAGGCAAGTAAAGCTAGGCATAAGCTCGGCAAAAATAGAATCGCCAGAATAATTTCACTAGTCTTGTAAGGTAAAAATTACTCTACCATTTTTCTCCGTAAAAGGTTATACGATCAATATTCTGAAGTGAGCGCGTTCATGTCCGCGCATTACGGGCCACGTGGCGCAGATGGCACGTGGCCACGCTGCAACAGGTATCCGATCGATAGGCGAGTCGGTCACGGTAGGTCACGGAAATTCCTGAAGTCGCAATAATCGATCGCGCAACGGCTTGAAATGCATGGGACATGCGAGAATGTCACGCGCTGAACATGCGTCGCTGCGATTCGCGTCGGAAGAGAGGCGGCGAGGTGGCGGGATGCAACTCGGACATTTCTGATGAACGTCTTCAAGTCGTGCGGTAGGGGGGCATCGACTGCTAACGGCCCCTGATCACACCCGGTACATATTAGGAACCGGTTGAGTCGCGCTGACAATCGAATATTCCCTTACTTCTCGTCGCGTATCATCGCGGACAAGGGCGTGCCATTCCATAAATCACCGCCGGTCGATCTCCCGACATTGTAAGCCAACACGCGAGGGGCCGCCTTAATTGGATGAATGGAGAAAAGGGCGCCATTAAGCGAGTGTTACGGGGGCGACCTACGCGGAAGGAGCGAAGGTGCTCCATCGCTCGAGGGTTTTCTCAATGGGAGATCTCGCGGTTAGAGCCGATCGAAGGACAATGGCCGGGCGAAATTTCAACTCACTCCGCCGCAGGTCCGTTGACCGGACAATGTGTAGTCGCGCTGCATGCAGCGGGGATTAATATAGAAGTACTCGTACGACAAGACAGCTGATACTTCCGGCAGCGCGATCGCCCCTACCTCCATCGCCGTCGTTATCCCTCATCTTTTTTTCTACTTCTCGATTCTCTCCGTTCGCACAGTCGGGATGACTCGAGAAGTCCCACCTCTGCAAACAGGCAGCGGATACGAAACGAAAGAAAGAGAAAGAGAGGAAGAGACCCGGGTCCCGAGCTCTCGGACCGAGAGCGTGTACACAAATACCCCCGTGTCGCATGCCAATCAAACTGCGCGCATTGCACACGCGGTGCACGCCGTATACGTGTGCGCGTATTTCGCGGCGTGTGACGGGCTCCGAACCTCGAGCCCCATTCCTGATGATTCGTTACACGCCGACCAGGCGAAAGCGCCACTCTTACCGGATTATGTTTTAATACCCACGAAGCACACACATACTGCTGCAACTCTAAAATGAGCTATACGAAAATCCTGCAAAAAAAAAAGAAACAATTCTCGTATCGTTCTTGTTACTTCAACCTGGTAATTTGGTAAATCACCATTGAGAGACATCATGAGCTTAAATCTCGACGGTTGTATTTATATAATGTTCGATTTATTTAACAATCGTATTACAACGTTTAAAGTGATGAAATATTAATATAAATTATCAAAGGATTTCGAAATAGTCCGAGAGAAGCCTGGTGAACGCCGAATAATATTGCCCGGGTACAAGGAACTCTTTCATCGATTACAAAATCGTTTAACAATGATGAGGTATAAAGGATCGTTGGGTTGACGTAAGAGCAACGCGTAAATTACACGCGTTGACGGCTCGAGGCCATTTAATACACTAACCTTTGGAAGACAGGAAGACGATTTATCGGTTTTTAATGGTTCAAATAAGTTTAACGTGATCAATGTTTTAATTTGAAAACCTTGCTTTTGCATTGAATTTGTTTTTTCACTGAAAACTAATTCAATATTGTATCATACATCAGATTTTTATATCGCTACGTTGTTGTATTATATTGATATTTCATTGTATGTGTTGATATTCTTTACAACTTTTAAAATAAATTGTCACTAAATAGTGAAATCTCATTTTTAAAGATTGAAAATTGAGCTCTTTTTCAAGCTCAGACTGGCTCAGTTTTCACTCTTTAGTTCCTCTCCAAAGAATTTAGAAAGTATAATTGATATAATCTGTATTTCTTCTGTCTTTTTAGCATGAAAATTTTTATATAATTTTTATATTTCTGTATAATCATAATAAAGTGTAAAAATAATTATTTCAATAAAATATTTTAACAGAATTTAAAGATAAAAAAAGATTCTTTTTACTGTTCCAAATGAGAAGCCGATATATATCAACTCCGGAACTTTTTTTATGGATCATTATTATTATGGCATATATCTTAAAATTTTAAACTATAAAATTGAAAACTATAAAAGTCATTCGAAAATCATCCGCTAAAGATTACTTTCTAAATCTCATGGAATGAAATCTCATTTGAAAAGACTGAAAATTTAGCCTGTTAGCCTCTTAAAAAAAGAGTGAAAATATGATCATTCTTGTTAAAAAAAGTAGCAGATTTTCACTCTTTTTAGAGTGAGATTTACTCTTTTGGAATGAAATTCTATTCCACGAGATTTACAGAGTAATAATTTCTTTTTTTCTCATAAGCACTTCCATCTCTCGCGCCTAAATCGATCTTTCATTGAAATGTGACGTCCATTTCTCTTTAACGAATCTGCTGCGAAAGAAAGGGACAAGGGAATGGAACATCACATTGGCGATTCAGACTCGGAGAATTAATAAGAAGCTAGCGAAGACGCGTTCAATTTTTATTTAACAAGCTAAGAACCTGTCTTGAACAGGAAGTAAATCGCGGGCTGCTGCACTTTGCTGCGAGCGAGGACGCGAAGAAAGCTACGATAGAAGTCAACGGCAAAGCGTAGATGAGAAAGAGACCGCGAGATATCAGCTCGTCATTAGACCGAGACTGAATATCTAGCGAAAATAAAAGACTACGGCAGACGCGAAGTACAATTACATTTGTGATAGAGCTTCGAGACGAAGGACATAAGATGAAGGAATATAATTTAGAAAATCGAAACGCGTGAAAGATCAAGTTCGATAAGGATTAAAAGGATATTATATAACGAGAATTGTATTATCGACTACGGGACGCAGAAATTGCTTCCGTTTCACGACACATTCCTGTGACCGTGTTGAAATATACGCATTGTCGTGAGTATGACAATAATGCAAGGTAAAGCGTCACGGGAAGAAGGCAGAAATTCCAAACGTACAACCAAAATGTTAATCGCTGCGAATCGATCACTGTCACCCGTACCCCTGAGAAGCACCGAAGGGATCGTCCACCGAATCAGGAAGTTTCTCCTTGTAGTACATCTCTTATTCACGGTTGTCGAGTAGCGCGGTCGTAACTCCGGTGTGAATTCAACTTGTCTGAGAACGAGTCAGTCGCAGCGAAGAATAATGCGATTCTTGCCGGGTCTGTTCAACGAATTCTCGAATTACACGTTCGCAAGCAACTCGAGAACATCGCGAGCCGAAACTCAGTGAACCCGTGGAAACGATTCGCCAATATTTTTCTCCGCGAGTTTTTTTCGAGCGTGGGCATCCTCGAAGCCGGACCCCAGTCGGCTTTTGTAAACACTTGAGCCTCGTTATGACAAGAACCTATGTGTACTTCGTTTGACCATGGCATTTGATGGCGACGCAAACAAAGTAAACGAACAGAATGAAAAACAGGAAAATAAAACGTGGAGATAGCCTCTTACCTGTGTCGGGATCGACAGTGAAGCTGCTGTTGGCTTGGACCACCGTGTATCTAAGAAGCGAGTTCTTGCCGATATCGGGATCGATGGCGCTCACGGAACCCACTAAAGTACCTGACGGTAGATTCTCAAGCAGCTCAAATCCGTAGAAGTCCTTTTCAAATCGCGGATCATTGTCGTTATCATCCAAAACCATCACCAGAACGGAGGCACTCGCAGTCGCCGCAGGTGATCCGTTGTCGATCGCGAGAACCGTCAAAGTGTGTCGATCGAAAGTCTCGCGATCCAAACTCTGCGCAAGGTAAATCCAGCCGGTGTTGGGACTGATGCGAAAAGCGGTGGAGCCTTGAAGACGATAGCTCAGTCTCGCGTTATTTCCCGTATCCAGATCCACCGCTGTTACTTGAAGAATCTGTAAATGACGAAAAATTTACGATGATCAATGTATCTAATGTAATCTGATTTTGTGATATTGAATTGCACACAAGTGCGGTAACGATTGTTTAATTTGAAAATATAAATACAAGCGATGAAATGTTAAAATTCCAGACGGAATCACGATGAAAATCAAAACAAGAGCAATCGTATCGTTGCGAGAAAGAGTAAGAAAAGGGAAAAAAGAGAAGCAGCATCGGGACCAGTCGATCCGGTCGTTCCGTATTAATTAAATGTATCCAAGAACCGCAAACCCTAAACACGTTCGAACGATGTTTTCCAGCGCGGGAGGATGGTGTATTGCGAAGGTCGAAAAAAAAAAGAAGAAAAAATGCAGGATCGGGAGTGTATAAGGTCGTGTTTCGCGCATGAACCTGCGGCTTACGAAGCCGCATGATGGATGGTGGTAGAAGGCGAAAGGAAAGAGGGAATGGAGGAAGAGAAGAAGGATGAGAGAGATGCCGCGATTGGGTTGTCTTCGTGAAGGACCAGGAGGGGGTGGGATGCAGGTTATCATTAGATGAGGAACCTGACGTGGGAGCAGACAGTAATGTGTCTAACTGTACGTTATTAGTTCACGATGGGTGAAGGGTTATGCTCACTGCAAGGTTATTCTCTAACTCAAACTCCACTTCTTTCCGCCATGTATCTATCTTGCCTTTTTGCTCAGATTTTTCTGTCTCATTTCACTTTTAACGTACACTAATGGCTGAGATATTGTCCAGATACCACCGACAGCTTACAGATCTATTTTATCGATAGATACCACTGATATATAGTCGGTACATAAGAAAGAAGATGGAAGATCGAGTAGTAATGAGGGAAGAAGGAAGGAGAAAAGGAAAAAAGGAACGAATTGGACGAAAGAGATAGATAGATTTTTTATTAATTTATTGTATATTAATTTAAAGGACGTTTATTAATATTCTAGGACAAACTCTCTAAGAATATAAAAATGATAAGTGAAAAGAAAATGAAAAAGAGAAAGAAAGAGAATGGAGCGCGAATTGACGCGATGTCCATTCTGTCGTATCCGCCTGTGCATTGTAATAAATATGACGTTTAACTGTTTAACAAATGTATTTCATAATGAGACTCTCACTGTCATTCATAATCGGCATCCACAATCGGTATTCAGAATTACGTTCACTTCGTACGCGATTATCATCGCCATAAAGAAATCCTCGGACCTATCAGCTGCTCAACGACGCCTTCCCCCTCCCCCCGGTTCTCGCCACTAATGATTTTTTTTCTCTTCTCCTCAACGCGGTCCCTTGTCACAAAACCTCGCTGTCGATCTATACTCGCTCTTATTTCGATTTTTTGCCAGATAATGACTGATATGTATAGATAATTACAGGGGGAGAGATGCACGTCGCCGTCGGCGATCTTCGCGGATGGACCTACGTTTCCGAGATCCACAAGCATCGCTTCGGATTTGCTCTGGGCGTTTTCCTAACGACGAAGATCGAGGAGTCACATATATAGATTTGAATAACGTAGGAATTTAAATTTCTTAAATTCTATCAAAATTCTACTATTTTGGGAATATAAATGTATATAATGTAATAGATCTTTCTCATTGAGTAACTGCTTGGAAACCTATAGTGAATTCGTTTGGATGCAATAATGCGAATCCATATTAAAACCGTTGTACACTGATTTAATTAATGTAAAAGTAAAATGTAAATATTTTGAACTATAAAATAAAGATTTTACTTAACAGCACAATAAATTATATTGTGGATTTCATGATTTAATCTGTTTTTACATTTATATTAAATACAGATTTTTATGTTAATTTGTGAACGACAGCTTTAATATACACCAATGTGCACTGAATGCATCCAATCGAATTCGCTATTATATACTCGCGAAATGATCGACCGTATGGTACGGCACGGCGCTTCTGCGGGTCTATCGACTGTTGCCTATCAATCCTCTACTCTCGTAGAACTCGCTGTTCGCAATCGTATCAATGCACAGCAACGTGCCGTGTCTGAATATCAGATTATCAAGCATTCCCTATCCATCTCGAACGGGTCGAGCA
>Ga0157363_1003931_pt1 | contig 13597 bp, 12 predicted proteins | sample AttsexASBM1_FD_111477 | JGI IMG/M metagenome (GOLD analysis project Ga0157363, IMG submission 111477) | Fungus gardens microbial communities from leaf cutter ant in Ribeirão Preto, State of São Paulo, Brazil - Atta sexdens ASBM1 | ecosystem: Host-associated > Fungi > Mycelium > Unclassified ...
AGACCACTTTCAAATAAGCTTTAGATAGGGGTATATATATTATGTATACATATTATATATACATATTATATATGTGTATACATGTGTGTGTATATATATATATATATATTAAACGCTTCAACTTTGAAGTGGAATATTTCGATTTTTAATCCCGCTCCGAGTATTGAGTTTTAAAGCACATATGTTCAGGACACTAGAACAAATTTATTCTATAAGTTTCAGAAAAATCTAAAGAAAATGGATTTTTTTGGAGAACATCCTTAAGCGGAGAGCACAGACTCTTACATAACACATAAAATGAGGCATAAGAAAATCAATCAATCAGAATCCTTTATTTCACGGAAAGGAAGGAAATAAAGCACTTTGATTGGTTCATTTTCTTATATCTCATGTATTATGAATTAGGCAAGAGTCTGTGCTCCCCGCTTTAATCCTAAAATTCTAAAATTCAGCTAATAAGGCTGCCAGTCTTAATTAATCCTAACTGAAATCTGTATTCCATATTGGTTAAATTTTAGGATTTTAGGATTAAGACCAAAGCATAATCCAGACAATGATCTAGTTTCTACCGAGGATTTAATCCGGATCAGAATGTAAGAACCAACCAATTATAATTGAATATTCCCCTGTTACAGTCGAACGACAGGGGAATGCTCAACTATAGTTGATTAATTCTTATATTCTGATCTGATTTAAACCCTCGATAGAAACTTCAATCTCATTGAAGCAATGAGAAATAACTAAGAACAAGCTGATGTAGAGTGTGCAGTCAAACTGCGTGCAAGTGCAAACAAAAGTGAACAAGTTTACTTGGTATTGACCAATTACATTATCAGTATTCTAGTAAATTTGCTCACTTTTGTAATTTTCACTTCGTTTCAAGATACAGAATCGATCTCCTGTAGTTTAATTACAGCTTTTGGCTGGTATTTATAAACCACTATTTATAAAAAATAATTTATTTTTAAGGTCATCTTATACATGGTCTACAATGGGCAGTAATGGGTTAAAGAGTAGGTGTAAAAATCGGCCAATCATAAGTGAATGTGAGAAAAACTACTGTTATTGCCCATTGTAGACCATTAAGGAATGTCTTAAGATACTAATACGGCTTCCTGATTGGTTTATGACATCTTAAGACTATACTTAAGATGAGCTTGAATATAAGAACCGACTATGAACACTGATCATAGTCAGCCCTTATATTTAAGATGCTTTTAAGCATAATCTTGAGTTATAATCTAATTACATGTAGGTTCATAGGCTGATATCATGAACCAATTAAAAAGCTATATTAGCACCTCGTCTTTAAAAAAAAATGACTATGAATATCATTTGTATACTGAATATTCCGTTCTTATTTTTTAAGATCGTCTTAAGTGACTTGGCTTGTAACATTTTAAGACTATGATCGAAATCTCGCTAAATGTTTTGAAGCGCTTGATTAACCAATTAAAAGGAAGAATTTTATAAATTGATCAATCAAAAAACGCTCAAAATATTTGTAGCATCGCGTTGACCGTATGCTATCTCAAATATAAGAATCGATTATGAATATCGGTGATTGGCTTATAAGGCCTTATTTTAAGATTGTACTTAAGATAGTCTTAAATATAAGAACAGACTGAATTGTATTAGCAATTACTTTAGATGATTGTAAAATAAGGCTACAACTAACCCTGTCCTTGGAACAAATAAAAGATTTGTTCATGTTGCTTGAAATCTCTTAATTAAAATGTTTGCGCTCAAAACGAGACAAATATATATTCAGACGTTAAAAAGAAAGTGAAATACTGAGTGTAAAAAGTGCTAGTAAACAAACCTGAATATATATTCGAGCGTTAAAAAAAGAAAAGTAAAAATTCTGAATGCAAACAGTGCAAGAAATAAATTTGTTCGTGTTATTTAAAATCCTCAAAAGTTTTTACACTTGAAATATATAATCGAGTGTAAAGAAAGAGAAAGATGTTGAGTGAAAAAGATGTAAGCAACGCGAACAGACCTAATGCGAACAAAGGATAGAATGTATATCTTGAAATAAGACGAAAAAAATGAGCAGATATAAAAATATTTATAATTTCGTTGGTCAATAACTAGCGACTTTGTTCACTTTTATACTTTTCACTTCAAGCTACATAATTGATATAATTATGTTCAGCACAAATTTTATTTCCTACCACTTCGCATGAAATTTTGACTGGAAAAACAATCGCGAAACAAGAATCAGAGTCTAAAATAGTTGAAAGACCAAATATTAATTTTTTTTTTAATTTAATTGTTTAATATCCAATAAAAATCGGTTCTAATTTGTTATTTCTCAGATAACAAAAAGTTAATATTTCTATCCGTGTCAATAAAATACTGCAGATTCGTTCGACAAATTAATTGTTTCATCATCACAAAAATAAACTTCCCGATCTCTAAATGTAATGGGATAAGGTACTAGGTTTATATAAATGGGAATAATTCTGGATGCGCAATTCCTCAATAACGACGCATTTTTCTGACGAGGCACGTGTTGTCGTGCTTACATTGTATCTTTATACAACTATTCTTATTCCATTATCTATCATACGGCAACGTTACTTTTTTTTTGCAAGATTGTTATACTGTTGGATACTTCACTTTTGTTCGGTATTACATTCAAAAATCTGTCGGTGATTTTATATGCTTGCTTTTCTACCGTGAACATACTATTAAAAAGGAGAAAAAACGACATAAGCTCGCACTACAAACGGCAGAAAGGAAAGCATATAATCGCGGAATAATATAAATCGGAGTTAAATACAAAATGAAATCTCTACTGCTGTCGCCGGTCTCATGGTTTTCGGTGATTGATTTCGTAGCAGCAGTTGTCCACATTGTTGAAAAATTGTCGATATTCTTGCTAGGAGGAGCGCGACTTAATGGAATGATGATTGGACGAATGAAGAGATCGGTAGTAGTGAGGAAGAGTACCTGTGAAAAAAAATTAGTAGTCTACGTTGTGTATATGTATGCCGTGTATTTGTAAATTACAAATCAGGTTTTATGTAAAATATATATTCATCGACATCTGTCAACAAAAAGAGAGCTGAAGTAACAAAAACTAGGACACTTAATTTAAATTAATATTCTACAAAAATATAATAAACATTGATAATGATTAATATTAACGAATAGGTAAAACAACATTGAGAGAGTGCCGCTAGAAATATCTTAAAGCAACGACGCAAAAAAGATCAAGATTCGATTATGCGGCAACTCACCAGCGGTTACAACGCGAATTGCACAGCGTTCGCGAATGAGGATTTTCGTTAGTACGGCTGGTGCCTCTGATTTTGGCGACCACCACCTCCTCTTTGTTTGCCACCGTAGCCGGAGCCACCTGAAACAATGTCGACACTGTACTGTTAATTTTTTTATCTTTATAGCATAAGTATGTAGCTACAAATATAATTGTACAAATTAATAACGTAGAACAGATCGAAACTCTTATAATATAACGCACGCACATCTCGATAAGAATACACTACGCTACTAACAACAATCAAGTACTACGAAAAAAGATATTACTACTGACAATAAATGTAAGAACAAAGAGGCTACAGGCTAAGGTAGTAAGCTGCATACTACTCCATATCCTTCCTTTTGATATGCATCTCTCTAGGGTTCTAGTAATTTTTTCACCATCCTTTTTTTTGTTATTTTGGTATACAACAATGATTAAGCAACACGAATTTGTAAGCAAAAATGACTAAAGCAAAGTAAATAAAGTTTTCTATTTTGACACTTCTACAATCAAAATTAATCGAAATTTATATTTAGATTATATTTATTAGATTGTAAGTTTGGGGATTAAATTGCTCTCGTTGCAATCACAATGGGTTACAAGGATGGGTGCAATTCTAGCGGTGGTAAAGCTAAATGTAAAAGAGAGAAAGAGAGAGCAAAATAATGGGTAGTAAAATATATCAAGGAACGCTGTAATGCGTACCTTTACCGCGTACACCACCGCGCCCGCCCGCGTAGCCACCTTCGTAATTACCACCGCCATAGCCATAGCCATCTGCGTTTCATGAAACACATGGTACAATGGAGTCAGTATCCGCACGTACCATTGAGATTTCATTGCAAGTAAAAAAAGAAAATATTAACATCGCGACTATACAAAAAAAAAAACCAATTCGAATAGTGAGAATTCTAGTCCTAGAAGAATGTTGCAAAGATACCCTCCGATCGCCAGGATACTGACCATTTCATTGACAGAAAGTACCCCACCCTGGGACATTACTTATAAATTCAAATTTAATTTACTATATATCTGCTATGTGAAAAAGAACAAAAGATAATCACCACCATATCCGCTGTAATCATAACCACCGTAACCTCCGTAACCGCCGCCGTAGTAATCGTATCCCCCGTAACCGTCGTACCCACCGCCGTAGCCACCTTGGCCGTAGCCACCGCCATAACCGCCTCCGTAGCCCTGTCCCCATCCACCTTGTCCTCCGAATCCGCGACCCCGACCGCCACGAGCTCCTCTTCCTCTACCCATCATTCCGCCACGCATTCCACCCATTCCATCCAATTTAGGTGTTGCCTTTTTTACATCCACCTGTTAAACAAGATCAAAATGGATCAAAAAAATTGTGTTTGTTGATTTCTGAATAATAAAAAAGTTGAATTTTAAGTTTAATAACTCCTCTTTATTATAGATAAAAATTCAATAAAACTCACAGCTTTCCCATTGATAGTTTGTTTGGGTGTCTTAAGAAGTTCGTTGACTACTTGCTCAGATTCAAATGTAATAAAGCAGAAACCTTTTCTTTGGTTCTTTGTCTTATCAAATGGCATCTCTACCTCGACAATCTGGAAGAGAAATGTGCAATAATTTCTTTTTCTTTCGACATATTCTTTGTATTCGTTTCCAAGTAAAAAATATTTACGTTTCCAAATTGTGAGAAGAAGTTCTTGATGTCGTCATCAGACAATTCCGTTGAAAGACCGCCGACGAAGATCTTTCCATGCCTAGCTTTCGCTTTCTTGGGGTCAACTTTTTTGTTGTTAATGACATGATCGCCAGCTGACATAATCTACAAGAAATTAGATTAAAAACAATAATATATATAAAACAAACATAATGTCAATCAGAGCCATACACAAGGTGAACGCGTATAATTAAATTTTATTAGTATAATATAATAATTATTATAAACGTTTCGGATCCATTTCAATATAACAAAAAAATTAATTACAGAAATAGAATTTAAGAATAGTCATCAAATAAAACAGAAACATTGAACGGGAGTAATCTGCGATCAGATCTAATGTAATTTCTTGCAAAATGTAATTATGTTAAGCGTTTATTTATTGAATTTCCAAATTGATTTGAAGAGTATAAAATATAAAATATTAAAAATTATCGTACAATTTTAGAAGAGAATAGAGCTTTAATTCTGACAAATTGACTTACATGATTACGTTAAGGCAAGTCTTTCTGGTTCGCACTCAAGCGCGTGTGAAAATGATAAAAATCATGATATATATAAACGACAAAAATAAAGAGAGAGAAATATCAAGTCCTTGTAAATAAGTTTAAATAGAGTGGATCAATAAATTCCGTGTCACTTTTAATGTTCAAACCGTTAATTCATTTATTAATAAAAATCATTTCTGAGATCAATCTTTAAAAAAAAAAAATTTTCTTCGTCTAAAATTTTAACATTCTCTCAATTAAACTCATGAGAAAAATAAGAATGTTGTGTTATTTTTCAATTTATATAATGAACACAAAAATCAAATCACGACAGTATAATCATGGATTACTCCAGTTTAATTTTACGGTTTTATTTGACAACTACTTAGTATTGAATTCTATTTCTGTAATTAATTTTTTTGTTATATTGAAAAGGATCCGAAACGTCTATAATTATTGTATTATACTGATAGAATTTAATTAGACGCATTCATTTTGTTCGACTCATCGGCATTATGTTTTACTGATTTATTTCTTTAAAGCCCTTCTATCTTTAATTTGTAATATATATATATTTTTTCTATATTTATTCGTAATACTTTTTTCATTTTAACAGATTAAAAAAAAATTTTTTCAATTACCTTATCGAGAGCTTCGGCCTTTGCAAAAACAATGAAGGCAAAACCTCTCGATCTTCCTGTGTTAGGATCTGTTTTAACATTAATACTCTCAATGTCACCATAAGTGCTAAAATGTTCCCTTAATTCCTCTGAAATAGATAAAAGATATTCGTGACGGATTTCCGGATAAAATAAATCTATCGACGATTGAAAATTATTAAATATAAGAATACTCACTGTCAGTAGTTTCCCAGCTCAAGCCACCGACAAATAATTTTCTGTAAACAATAAACAGAAATAAAAATTTTAAGCAAATGTAATTAGAGAATAATATGTTTGCCGCCCTAACTTTCCAACCGCTATATCGCGGTGTTATAATAATTGTAGTAATATTATTTTAATTGAATTTATATAGGCACATAATATTAAAAAGTAAACGAAAGAGAGAAATAGGAATTGAATGTGCCTGTATCAATCATCCTGATTACTTCCGGTCAACCTGCAAAGCAATGGAACTAATTTATTTTACCAAAGAACAAAGATTTTTTAAGAGATATTAAACTAATTGCTTCTAATGAATTTAATATTGATTTAATGTCATTCCTGTGCAAATTAAAATTGTACTACAATTTAATAGAATGTAATTGATGGATGATCCATGATGCTATCTGGAAAAGGCACTGCAAAAAATTTTGTTGTATTTAACAAGTACGATAATAGCTATTTCTAATAGGGAATAGGAATTCCAATTGCAGCAATACACAATGTAGGTGTTGTCCTACATGTAGATTTGGAAAAATAAATGTTCCTTGCATATGAGACTAAACAAGATTCGTTATACTGATAATAAAAGGTAAAAGTTACAAAATACCATATTCCTAGAACAAATGAACTTTTATCAAGATAAATGTATGTTATTGTACAAATTACATATACAGTTGCTACGCGATAGCGTAGTAAAATTGAAGTTACGAAGAGTCGGCGGCTTTGCGCACCACACAGCTCGATTTGAACACCATATATAACAAGTTTTATATAACAAGTGAACAAGTGAAAAGTATTAAAGGAAAAGTTTTAGAAAAAAAGTACATATGCATAAATATATTATATGTGTATATGTGTGAGTGTAGTAGAAAAAAACGCATCAAAAAAAGTAAAGTACTGTTACGATGATCCAAATAAGCTACAACTCCAGTTGAGATACTGCTGCCCCTAAAGAAAATACAAATAACTTCTCTAAAGTTACAATTAAATCCCGATTATTAATTGACCCAAATTAGTAGCATGTGGTAGATCGACTGCAACTCTATATTGGAAAGCTAAAAATTAATTTCCACATTACAACAGATTAACATTGGTCACTGCACGATTTTGCTTTAAGTTCTTATCTCTTATTTTTTGTTATTTTTTTTTATTGGAGTTCTTTTTAAACAATATTATTATGCATTACATCAGACACTTGTACATATAAGGATATTTTATCTTACAATTCGTCAAGAAGGCTTACATTACATACGACTGACTTGTCTTGAGTCTCGAGATACATTTTTCATATTTTTTTTCACATTCAAATAATAAGCTGCAATATGTACACATTTTGCTGTTTTTATCTTTTCCTTAACTTTTTTCCCAGCGATGTTAAGTCTGTACTTATATATGTTTATTGAGATATATATATATATATACATTATGTCGTTTTCATATCATCTATTGCTGATGATAAATACCATGGGTACCAGTCTCTCGCCGGTATCTGTTGTCAGGTCAGGTCACAGTTAGCCAGTTGCAAGCAGCCCGCCATAATCGCACTGGGACGTTTTAGCCACCTGCAGACCAAGTCACAGAAACTGCGTTAATGGCGTTCCGGAGCCTATTGGAGATGTTTGCATTGATCCTAGTGTCTCTGTGCATTTGCTCATGCCCAAATAATCCAAATATCACTCGAATCAGCGGAAATTACTCTACTCTGTATTATCCAGCAGGCAAGTGTGTGTCGCTGCGACACACGTATTTGATCTCAAGTAACATTTAACTCGATTTGACTCCAGGTACTTTCGTGTCGTGACGTAACATGATGGACTTGAGAACTCGATGCTCGACTGTTCACAATAATTCCGACCCCAAAGCTCATTCACGAAGCCTCACAGTTCAATTCAGAGAGATCCCACACAAGCATTGGACGGATTTGTCAATCGTTTTCGAGCAATTGACTAATCTGAATTTGACCGTAAACTGTACTGTGAATAAGGAAAGGATGACTCGTAACTTGTTCGAATGTGGATTTTCAAAATTATATTCTATAAAAAAAAATAGAAATACAAATACAAATGTCATTTCTTAGAGAGTATATTATAAGTAGATCTACATATACATACAAACTTTATCAATGATGAAATTGTGACTGCCCTCCATTAATTATAGGACTAGAAGAAAGTTTAAATCGGCTAAGTGAGAACAGAAAGAAAAAATTTACAAAAAAAGTTAGAAAGCTTGAAAAAAAAAAACAACAGATGGACACATACCTCATAATAAATAACACATGTGTAAAATTGTAATCACAGCATAATGAATATAAAATTACATATTTACCTTATCTTTATTTGACTAAGCAATATATTTCAAACAGATTTACTACGAGTGCATAAGGTATCGGTAGGATGCAATAAAATTGTTCAATTGTATAAAAATTCACATTTTTTTTTTTAATATTTCTGTATATAAAAATATTTAACTTGTAAACAATTTCTTTGATAAATAGGGTACCGAGCTGCAAAGTGACGTCAGATCTGTCGTGCCCGCGTACTCTTTGCGTTTCAAACGACGCGAGCATTGAAGTGGAGCATTGAACGACGTTATCACGTAATGAAGAGGGGAAGAGAAGGAGGAGGAGACAGAGAAAAAAGAAATAAAGCGGCAAAAAAAAATCAAACGTAAATCTGAGAACAACGTGCGAAACATGCGACGCGAAGGAGTCTTTTTTGCTATCGAGTTGGCCAGTCGGCGCGACGCGACGCAAGAGAGAGAGAGAGAAAAAAAAAGACGCGTCCGAGCTATCACAATAACGTAATTCCGCCGTATTCGCGAGGGACGCCGGGGAGCAAAAAGAAATGTATCGGCGAATGCGTCGCGGCGAAGCGATGCGAGATGATCGCGCGAGGGAGCGATCGGCGAGCGAAGGGCGACCGATGCGCGTGGATTACATTTCGTCTCAAATCGGCTCATCGCCATCTTGTCCGTGCCGTGTCGGAAGCGGGACCCGCCGCAAGAGACGCCGACTGAATTCGCGGGAAACCGCCTCGGCGGGACGCAAACGCCGATCGAAATCATTTACCATTACCGGTACTACTGAGGGACACTGGACGCCGCGAATTATGCCTGATAACACGGCCGAATCTTACCGGAGTTCTCAGTAGATTGATAAAGGAATATGGAAAAAGTCTTACCTGTCCTCCTGTGAATCCTGGCCATTCTCCACGGCGTCCCCGCCGCCACCGCCGGTACCACTCTCAGCCTCGCCGTTCTTCTCAAAATTTTGCTCCGCTACGTCATCACTGAAGTCCTTGTTCTCTTGCTGATCAGCCATTGTTTATAGTCGCGTTTTATGCACTCGTGTCAATGATACAAGGGAAGATCGAGAATACAGAAATTAATCACAATCGCACTTATATCGGAGGACGACTTCGGCGAGATGGATCCACGGCCAAGGGAGACGGAGTGAAGTGAGAGACAATAAATGAAATGCTCGCGTCAATTTTCGGAACGCCGAATCGACCTGCTCTCTGTCGGGAGAGACGCGAAAATCGTTGGACAAATTCGAATTTCGATCAATCGGAATCTGTCGAAGTTTAATATCAATGTTATGAAACTGTCAATTATAGCCATTCCTCTGAAGAATGGAATAATGTGATTGACCAGTTTCATACATCAATGTTAACTTCGATGTGAATCGAAACCATGTAAACATAAATTTTATAATTTATCAATTTACGCCTTAATTTGTAAGAATTGATTAATCACGATCGAGGGAAATAACGACTATGATTGGTTTAAAGCGTTTTTTGATTGATTAATTTCTAAAATTCTTTCTTCTAATTGATCAATCAAAGCATTTGAAGCGAGACTTTGATCACAGCTAAAATTGATAAAATAATTGATTTTTACCATTTATTTAATATAAAAAAATTTATATTACGGACAACGATAATATTATATAATATAGCTAGGAATTTCACAATAAACACTTCCGCTATTAAATTAATTAGCAATTAGATTAGCGCACATTGATACTTTCAACAAAATGGCTGACTCGTTTTTTCTCTTCAATTGGGAAGCGCGCCGTAAGATGGTGCTATCAGCGCTGTCAAGAATTCGCCGACGAAGGTTTTGTTGATCCCCTCCCCTTCTTATGGTCGGCATCTGGCCTCGCGCGATGATTAGATTAATTAGATATCGTACGGTTAGGATTGTCTAGTTTGTAGGAATTGACTGACTTATATTTGTTATTATGGCTTCCTTGGTTGCGGATTACGGGACTTCTTCCGGTTCGGACGGCGAGACGGATGACGACGTTTCGGATAATGCGTAAGTTTGGAACGTTGTGTAAAAGCCGCCCTCCGAATTCCGATTGCATCCTACTTTCTTTTTTTTTTCCGCACTCATTGAGTGCGCGGTTCCGCTCCAGTTTAATCTTCCGCGAAAAACACAATGCTGACAAACATTTCTGCCTAACATGGGGCTGGCAGAATCTGTCACATTACAAAATGAGAATTGAATTTGACAGATCCTACAAACGCAAAACTTGACATATTGGATGCTTTCCATCAAAAGATGCAATTATCTAGTTTTTATTTATTTCTCACTTTCGTCAAATATCAAGTATATACTTATTTTACTTTGGGTTCAAAAAATGTATACTACTTCAGCTGTAGAAAACAGACCTATAATAACAGTGATAATTTCATTTTTATTAATATTGATAAATAATATGGATGTATATTTACTTCTATCATGTAGAATAATTTCAAGTTTAATTTCGAGTCAACCTATTTTTTACTTTCTTCTAATTCTAGAATTAGAATTAGTTATAGCGAATTCGATTTGACGCACTCAGTGCGTACTGGTGCATAGTAAAGTTATCGTACACAAAATAACATAAAGATATGTTTGTATAAATAAACATTTATATATAAATATATAAATATATAAATTGATTAAATCTTAAAATGATCTGATATATTTTATTATAATATTATTATAATAAAATACAATTATAATACTATTAGGTAAAAGATGTATTTCATAATTCGAAATATTTGCATTTCATTTTTATACTTTAAAATTAAATTAGTATATAATGGGTTTTTAATATGTACCAGTGCGTACTAGTGCTAATTGAATTTATCATATTTATTAGAGAGATAGAGTAAAGAATTTAACCCGAGAGAAAAGTTAAAGTTAATCTACATTGATAGAAATAAGTTGTAATTATTCACTGTGTCACACTGTGTTATCTTATATATGTTTATATATATTATGTTTAATAAATATCTCTTGCTGGAAACACCTATTTAAACTTGCTCTACAATGTATTCTTTGTTTTCTGTTTCTTACTTTTTACAATCTTTTCTTATTTTTTTCCTTTTTTGCATCTGTTTTACTGATGTTTCTTGTCTCTTCTGAAACTTATTAATTTTTATTTCGAATCACAAAGAACAAAGAAACTGGATAAAAAATAAAAAGGCAAGAGGTAAAAAGTGATAAAAGCAAGAAACAGGAAGTACATAATAGATCAGGCTTCAAGATTACACTTCTTAATATTATTGTCAATATTATTAATGAAAAAAAAGAATATTTTGCCAAGCATTCATTTGAGTTCGGCAACCGGTATATACATACAGAATATGGCTTGTTCTTTGTAATCTGATATTGCCTCACTGTTAGCTTTAAGGGTGTGGAGAAGGTGGAATCAGACGGGGAGGATGAAGAAGAAGAGAACAACAAAGAGGAGAACAACAGGGATAATGATGGACACATAAGAATAACTGAAACAACAGCTTCCAAAGAAAAGCTTCCATTACCCACGCCAGATTTCAACAGCGCGTCCACGTTACTGAGGACTTCAGTATTCCTAAATCCATTTGTTGAGGCGGAGCGAGCAAAGAGCGCAATCCTGGAGAAGCATGTAAAAATGACGCCCACGTTAGACGACACGAAGATGATAAACGGTCGCAAGATTTGCTGGAACTACCGGAAGGGTCGTTGCCGTTTCGGCCACAATTGTACTTTCGCCCATGACTCAGATCTGCATCGTAGCGCGGCCGAATTGGAGGCTCTACGAACGCCACAGGAAACGCTGGTCTGTCAAACTCGATATAATGGACAACAGCAGCAGCAGCAGCAACAGCAACAACAACAGCAGCAGCAACAGCAGCAGCAGCAGCAGCAGCAGCAGCAGCAGCAGCAGCAGGTACCGCCCGTGAATGACGACGAGAATGAAATAGATCAAGAGAATAATCAGACAGCGAACAGAAAGCGTAAGAAAAGACCCGGTCTGTGCCAATTGTTGCTTCCGAGTAAGAAAGTCTATAAGCAGTTTAAAGCGCAACAACAACAACAGCAACAACAAACCAAAACTAGATGAATACTATTTCTTTATTTGATATAGTAATAGGTTGATAAAATTGTCTTCTAGCCGAGTCGTTATATATTTTTTGTGAATCGGAAAATACGCGCAATATCTTTCCGAAATATTAAACAGATCTTGCGGACGCTTTTAATAAACAAAAATTATGAAAGAAATTTGGCAACAAATTGTGAGAAAGTAAAAATTATAGGAGAAAAGATCATAGCAAATAATTTTAAATTCATTCGTATATTACTCTTTTGAGAATCGAATTTTCGTCTTCTATCAAAAAACAAAATGAAATCCATTAGCGTATAGTGAGATTAACCGAGATCTTGCACATATCTCGTCTAAGGTCTAGCTTAATATTTAAAAGATTGCGCGAACAAAAAAAATTGTTAGATATATATAAAGGAAAAAGAAAAAATTCCGACTTATGCTTCCAATATGAAGAAACATATGATGTGTAGAATAGGAACTTTTAATTAAGAGAAACTTTTGTCTCATATAAATTCGCAAAAGACTATCCAATATGTGCACAAAACAGGCGCATGCTGCCTTCTTAAGATTCATCTTTTGTAACGCAATGAACGCGTAAATCATGTCTTCTTGTTATCTCGTTTTCTCATCTTTAATTAATTATTTACTAAATATTTGATAATACTGTTTGTGAGAATACCAAATAATATTTTACGATTGAATTCATACATAGAGTATGTAATATAATGAATCCGACCGAAATCACATTTTTACTTCCGACCGAAAACGAAAACGAATATTCGGTTGTCATTCAATTTCGGCCAAAAACAAAATCGAAACCAAAGCTTAGATAAGTAATTTTTCTTATTAAAAGAAAAAGTGAGAAAGAGAAGCTAACGGAGTTACATTATTTTTTCG
>Ga0157363_1003932_pt1 | contig 13596 bp, 9 predicted proteins | sample AttsexASBM1_FD_111477 | JGI IMG/M metagenome (GOLD analysis project Ga0157363, IMG submission 111477) | Fungus gardens microbial communities from leaf cutter ant in Ribeirão Preto, State of São Paulo, Brazil - Atta sexdens ASBM1 | ecosystem: Host-associated > Fungi > Mycelium > Unclassified ...
ATATATATATATATATATAGTGTCAAACAGCGACATTCAACATTTAAATGACGCGAAGGGAATGAGGGACCATCCAATACGCATTTCGACACTTTGAATCATGGTATAATAAACGAAGATCAAAGCGTTATTTATACGTGCCCGCTAATGTCTCAAAATATGTTGTCGCCCGTGCGGCGGCGAATGATTTTCATTTACGTAAAGTGCAAGTCTATCGGCCAATAGCGTGGTACGTTTGATACGAGGACAGTGTTATGCAATTTATGTAACGTAAAAAAAAAAAGAAAGAAAGCACGAGAGATAGAGACCATCCGTAATTCTTCGCGTGATATTTTCTGCTGACGTGAAAGCCGAGCACGTGACACATATCAAAAATGCATCGCGTAAGAACGACACAAAAATTATATAATTCAATTTAATACAATTTAATTAGAGCCATTAAAAAAATTCAGCGTCTTATAATGAAATTATAGCATTAAGTTATGCATTTTTACGCGTTTAATTTGCAGCGAAATTAAATCGTAGCGCCGTACAGACAAAAGTGCCTTTGTCAGAACATTCTTCATGTGTGATCCTTCTCTGTTTAACGAAGGAGACATGCGGAGGTGTGTGTGCGAAGGGATGAAATAATTTTTACGTTTCCAATTGCAGACGTGCGTGAAGTTGGAAAGACCGCAGGGAGGGAAGAGTTACGATACGAAGGAGAACAGTCGCGGTAATTACGAACTGCCATTCGTTTCGGCACGACGAATGCTTCCATGCTTCCCCATGCTCAATGGTTCATCGGTATCGGGAGATGAAACCAATAACATAGATCTACCGGTGAACGGTATCATCAGTCAGTCCGCCCGCTGCGGGTGTGCGGCATGTTTATTACGAGGCGCGAGCGCGTTGGCGCGTCGACGGAACAAATGCCTTCACCGGAACGGAAAGCCACTCTACCCCGAAACCAGTCCATTTACCCCTGTCCTTCACTTTCGTCACTTCCTCACCCACCTGCATTTTCGTATGTGCCTGCTGCCGCTTGCGAAATGTACACGGAATGAACCGCGAAGGGAGGGAGGTCAATGTTTCAGCGCTCGGAAGTCTCTTTCCGAAGGAAATTATTCGTAACACTGACATTTAAACACAGGTGGTTAAATTCTGAAAATGCATTGCTTGTAAGAAGCCACAAGATGTAATTTAATCGCATTTCTAAATGGTTAAATGCTGGAGAATATCAGATAAATTATTAAGGATGTTTTATATATATTTTCAAAATGATAAAATTACGAAAAAATTACAGATTATTCTAAATTACGTTTAATATGACAAATTTGGTGAAGGTGAAATTATTATCTGGATCATACGTTATTTTATTAATAAATTGCAGTATTTTTTCAATCTGTGTCAATAAAAATATATGGAAACGTATTATATAAAATAAATGATAAAGATAATTAATTTAATATAAGTACTTAATATAATACTTTAATATAAGTACTTAATTTATATATATATATATATATATATATATATATACATATATAAGTACATTATGTATTCAAGATTATTTACGTAGAGTTATATTGCGATGAACTAGTTGTCCATAAATATTGATTTGTTTTATCTTTGTAACTAATCAGTGAATCGTAATGAAACTTTGCATAAATTATTTTGAATATTTAAAATACTTATAAAGGAAAAATATAAATTTGTAAATTATTCTTAACATTTTAATTTTTAACAATAAAAATAACAACAAATAAACTACAAAAATGTATTATTAAATAAAAATATAGTCTTATTTACATAACTTTCATATGTATATAGTTTATTTAAAATGTAAATATTAAACATATCTATAAATTTAATTTTTTTTGCAGGACTGTATGTCTAATACATCCTTAACTTATTATTGTATATCAAAATTTATAAAAATCTTTTACTAATTACTAGATAATTATTATAAAGACAGTAAAGATATCTTATCTTTTTGATTTATATTATTTTTGATTTATATTATTTTATATGTTTGGCTTAATGATTTCGAAAAGTTGAAAGATTATTATGACAGAATTTGCCATCTTTTTTTCTTATGCTTAATTTATTTATAACATATTTTGTTCATCTTGGAAAATATATTCGCAGACACTCATATGCACACTCATGAGTATATATAACGTTCAACAGGAACGTGGCAAGAAAGGAATGTTGCAAAGAGACTGGAAAGACGAGAAAAGTAATTCTAGCCTAATTTCAATCCTTCAAAAAGCTTGGATCGTACATGTATAGGTGCATATAAAATTCTATATCATTTTTACGTGCTTGCATAGGAATGTGACAAATCCCCAATGCGTTGTTACCATTTTTGTGATCTCCATTCAGGGGAAAATTTTCGAGCATATTTCCGATAAAATGCAATAACGCGTGTCTACCCGCGTATGTTTAAACGCGTGTATTTCAGCAATTTATCTATCGAAAATTGATGCAAAAATCCTCGACGATAAAAAAAAAACATCCGATCGGTGCTTGAAAAAATATGAATTTAAAGATTTGTGTTCATTTAAATATTCATTTAGAATGTTTAGATTATACAAAGTCGAAAATTTGAATAAATTGAACATCATTAATAGTCATTTATTAATACCATTCAAAAAATTCATTTTGAATACCACAGTCACTTGTGACAAGCATAGTATACCGCATTCATTAAATTTGGCATTATTAATAAGTTCTCGTATACGAATAATTCATGTTTCTAATTAGTACGTGTTATTTAATATATTTTTCTAAAATGGAGTAAAAAATGCTCGTATATTTTCTCGTATATTAAGTTAATTTAATTATAGCTTGAAATAAGCTTGAAATGACATTGTGTTAATATTTTTCTAAAATCGCATTTGTAAAATGCAAACATTGCAGAAGTGATTTCTATCATTTTAAGATAATTGCACGATAAATTTTAAAAATGATTTAGATACATCGGAGAATAATTTTTGCTCGTATTCACTTTGTGTAAAAAACTTGGGATTAAATCGTCGGAGAAGTATTACTAACTTAACTCTTGCTAAATTTCAATGTGCTTATTAAAATTTTCTTAACAATATTTCTCAACTCTTCATTGTCTTTTTTACGTTGCGTTTCTACAATCGCATTGAAAATAATTTCAATCTCAATTACTTTCTCAAACGGCAAATCTGTTACATGAAGAAATAGAATTACAATTTACGTAGAATCATTCTTTTCTGAGATTGCGGTCTATTATATTATACACATTTTATACATGTAATATATTTAAGCAATATTAACTAATGTTATAATGTTTATATATTATACATGTAACAATAAATTGCTCAAGTGAAAAATGTAATTCTGTGAAGAATATAATTCTACATTTTCATTTTTTTATTTATGCATAATATTATACATCGTCATAAATATCGAAAAATATTTTTATTTCTATAACTCTTGTTATGTAAAAGCATAATTTATCTTATTAATCAAATTTCACGTTATTATATATGTATACTTATCAAAGAAAAAAATGTCTCGTAAGTCTCATTCATTATTAGTATTTCTGCAACTTGAATTTCAACTAGGTTTGAGAAAGTATACAGTATCACTCAAATTTTAATTTAAGAAAGGCAAGCGTCTTTAAAAGACTCGCGTAAAGATACACTGAAAAAGTCTGAGAAAAATATCTGATTGGATTAATTAAAATTCTAGTTGAAAATGGACAAATCAGAATTTTCTGATTTCGACTATTCTAATTGAGATAACCGGAATTTTGATTGATGTAATCAGAATCTTCTGGTTCGTTCATTTCAGACATTTTTCTCAGTCAGCATAACATTTCGTTAATTTGCACAAAAACATTGTTGTAGCTACATACGTGTTGGATGAACAAACGGATTATTTTATCCTGACATCAAGTTTTATTTATTAAGGATTTTTGCGAGACGCGTCTCCTAACTCTATACATTTATATCTTGACACACACAACTCCCATCTCTCTCGAAGAATTTTTCAGTTTTCAGTTTCCTGAGTAGAGAGTGCTTTTCTCCCCTGCTTCAGAAGTTAAACAAACGGTTTATATAAAGTATCGATACGTAGCCAAACACACATTTCCGACGAAGTTCCATTGACGGTATAAGCAATTTGTTTTGTCGAGCGGAACTTGCCGATACCGATATATATGAGCTGAGTTCTCTGCAAAATGCTGTTGCGGCTTGGACATGCTTCTTCCAACAATAAAGTGGCCAAAGATGTACAACACGTTGCTGCATTGTAGCGCATTTTCATTCAGATCTATTACAGCGTAGAAATGTGCCGTGTAGCAGATGATGCTATTTAAAGCGTCGCACCGCAGTTATGCGAAAAATAAATAAATGTAATAAATGACAAGCAATTTCTCGTTTATAAGAAAAGTTCTAAAGAAAATGTGAGTTTGAAGAAAATCACACGGTACATTTATGTAGCAGAGTTTCATAAAATTTATTAAGTAATATGAACGTTATCGCATGAATTTTCCGATCTTCCGCATCTTCGTTTTCTTTTTCATATCGAGGAAGTAATGCAAGTTATTATTTCATGTACATGTCACTAATCGGTCACATATCTCGTACGAGTGTAAGAAGAAAAGCTAGTATGTGTACGGACAATCCAGAAAATGATGTTCTGATCGCATACCGGAAAATAAGATATCTGTTCTATGTGCATACAAAGGGAACGACACTTTCTATGCATGGAAAAATGGACAGAATCTTATTTCCATTTTCCAGCGCATCTATATCCGCGTTGCAGAGTATATTCGCGAGAGATTCACTTGAGGGAACGAACCCGCGCAAGTCTCAGATTTGCGATCTTAATCAATGCGACACAACAATCTTTGACGATTCAAAAAGATTCTAAAGATTCTTTTATGATTTATTTCATTCGTGTTGTCTATGCTGAAGATAAAACATTAACCTCCGAATAATTCTAATAGTATTTTTCATTGATAGAACTGGTGCGCATACTAAAGTGCACATTAAAGCCGTTATATACTAATTTATGTAAAAGTGAGACATCTAAATTGATAAAATGCTCAATGTACATTTTATCAAATTACGTACAACGGCTTTAAAGTGCGCACTGAGTGCGCACCAGTGAAAAATGCTATTAGTACACACGATTGAGTCATTCACATCCTGCACATTTCGTAAAAAACCTAAGAACATCAAATAATTAATATTAAATCTCATAGGACCGTACATGTGAGAACACAACTAATAATTAGTTGTAACATTTATATGCAATTTTTTTTAATGTACAATCATAAATATTTTATAAAGATATTAAGGTAATGTAAGAATCATTTAATATTTTTTATATATTTGTTAAAATGATGAAAATTATTATAACTCGAGGCAGATGAATGACCCATCGTGTATAGTAAAGAACCGGAAAATCATAGTGTGTACTAAGAATTAAAGGCGCTGTTTAATAATTCACGATCGCGTTGAACGGGGTACGACAAGTATTTTAGGGTAATGTTATATATATATATATATGTGCCTCGTCGGTTGGTACAACTCTCACCCTCATCCGCTTCCGTCTTTCCGTTTAGAAAGACGTGTGCTCGCTGCGTTTCCTTTCTATCCCATCTTCCTTCGGTCTCGCGGTAATACCCGAATTTTGAACATTAGTTTGCGAACCATTTAGCACAACTACTCGACGACCTCGTCTGTCTCTCTTTCTCTTTCGCTCTCTATCTGTGAAAGCAGTTCGAATCACGCAGCCTCTGCATACATTGTGCACGCTCTCTCTCTTTCTCTCTCTCTCTCTTGCTTACATATAGATTTAACCGCAACATTCTCGCTACCGACACGGCATAGTCATTGTGCATTAAGCTTGACGATGTGCCTCTCCTCCAGTTTCCTCCCGACGGATATGACGGCTTCACTAGGAGTAATTTCACCAAGAAATTAGACTTTCTTGTAACTCACGAGATCTGTTTAAACCCTAGGATGGGGACAATACAGGGGATATCTCCAGATAATTTTTTAACCTGCTATTTTACGAATATATTTACATTTTTATAAAATATTTTGGCAAAAATGATACTTTTACTTTATTTTAAAGTAAAAAAATATAATATAATATAATTTATTATGTAATATATGTAGTAACACAATTCGTCGCTTTGTGATCAACTAAGAATAGTAATTTAATTATATTTTTTATTGCATGCTATGCGTATTTAAAAGAGTAAAGTTTAGTCATCTTTATTAAATAAATTTAAAATAAATTTCACTTTTTTACGAAATAAATATGAGTGGTCCACTCAATTACCTCCGATGTTTTGTATATCAAAAAAGATATATTAAAATAATACGTGACTGATTTCAATTGTTTTCTTAAAGACAAGAAAGTGCCATTAAGTTTGCCGCGCACACAAATCAATTACACTAAGCGCTTCTTTTTCATTATCATCCGCTTTTTTCAAGCCCGTTAAGTCGTTTATAATGTCTACGTAGTGGTCGTTTTACGCAACACTAAATCTAAATTTGCTTTTCTTAAAGGACGATTACTTTAGAATGTAGCGATAACAGAATTTGCGCCCGGAGAATTTTCCGATAAAATCAAGTAAATTTCTGAAGTAACGAAGTTAATGTTTAACTATAAATTAACCTGTCCTGTATCGTCCAACTATGGATGTATCATTTGTGGCGAAACATATGTACGACAAAAATAATATGATATTTAATTTGATGAAAAATTTAATGGAATTGTCTTTAATCGATCGCTTGGTGGTCCATAACAGAGTTACATTAAAGTCTTTTGAAATATTAGCGAAATCTATTTGTAACAAGTTACATGTCGTCTAACAAACCTTCGCAGGTACAAGAATCGGCGAATTCAATTAAGTATATCAAGCGCGCAAAGTTGATTCTCGAAGACGACGAGAAACGATCATCAGAAGGATTCCTCTTTGGAATGATCCTTCTCTCCCGCAGAGAAGCAGCTCGTTTTAGATTGTGGCTCACGACGACGACCTTTGCCATTGTCGCAATTATTTAGTTATCCTTGTCAAGAGGAGTTTACACCCGCAATTTTAAGGGTGCGATAGGAGAGACTATTATTAGTGTTGTTTGTTTGTGTTATTCCATCATCATCGTTTATTAGACGTAAAACAAGAATAGAATAACACAAATAGCGCTAATAGCGTTTCCCCGAACACACTTTAAGATTCTATTGCCGGAACTTGATCCACGCGTGCTTGATTTGATTCTACACACAGTTCCCAGCATGAGAAGCCGCGTCCGGCATCCGCGGCTTCCGAAGCTCCCCGAGATACCAGCAAATTAATCTGGAGCCGAAGTTCGGCAGTTTACTCGACTGCAAGACTCTCGTTCTCTTCCTCGTCCGCCGTTTCCCTCCGCGATCGCGGTCTTGCAGAACGCGATATTACTTGTGAAAACAAGTAATAATGGAAGAGAGTGATATTATCCGATTGATGTGAAGCGATTCTCGTTTTCAGATCAAGTTTTGCGTTAAATTAACCACCAAGATATTTCTCTCGTATTTTCTAAAGGATCGAGATCGAAAAACTTTGTTTTCAAAGACGGAACGAAATGCGCATCAAAAACATCGATGAGTGTTTGAACCGATAAAGCTTATTTCGAAACGCGTGCGATATTTTGTTTTCAACTTTGCTCGATAAAGTTTTCTGTGTCAATTTAACTTAGCGCATTATGAATTATGGAACATAATTTTTTAAACAACAAATTAATAAGTTATAATCGTACACGAGTGAAAAAACATCGTAAAACAAATATAAAAGTTAAATTTTATTATAGTTGAAAAATCAATTTTTACCATTTTCGTTCTGAATTAAAGCGACACGGCAAATGCTGTATACACAAAAATTCTCATTATGTTTTGTGTCTTAATTATTTCTAATATTCCAATCATAATTCAAGTTACGAGTATTTTCAATGCGATATTTGCATGATAATCAAGTAAAATATTATACTCTTCCAAACTATAAGTAATAAAAAATTCATCAATAATCGATTGTGCAATCAATATTAAAATGGTGGTTCGATCACTTGACTTTTTGAATCGTCATAAACGCTAAATTTTGGACACTTCAATGTCCAAGAGTAGCGTATCAATTGGTAAAATGTACCAATCTGATCGAAAAGTTTTCATGTGTCAGTTGGCGACTAAAATAACGATTTTAATAAAAATTATTCAATGCACTTGACTAGCATTCTGAAAGATTATACAACATTTATAGTAGCCCATCGTACCTTCATTACAGTTTCGAAAATGGCGCCCGCTTCACCGGCCGTCGTCGAGGGAAAACTTGTACAAATTATAAATATGTAAATGGACTTAAAATGACATACTGAAACTTCGCGAAGAGCGACCACCAGATATTAAAAAGCAATCGCGCGTTCCCCCGAACGCAGCATTTAGAAATATATAATGTTAGACCGAACTTGGCGCGGACGAACGGCGGGAAGTGGGAAATGCAAGGGTTTTAAGGTCGTTAAAAAAAAGTTCCTTGTGATTTGTGACTTACCGCGGGCACACACGCGCGACGAGGTTCAACAGCGCAGCGGGTCGGCGATCAACGCTGTAACGTTCCTCGAAGACATAACTGTTGCTTCCCGCAGGTAGTGCCGGGCGTCGAATGGAATGGAATATAAGTAATGAATATAAGTAACGCTCGGCTGTTTGCGCGTTTCGCTCCGAACCGTACCGGCAGATAGACTGTGCGCGACTGTGCGTCCGCCACTCTCGTGAGCTCCCTTTTATAGGTCGTTGCCCGCGCGTCTACTCAAACGTCGACACTCGCTACTTGACGGCTAACGTCCCTCCGCTACGACGGATCCTGCGCGCGTTTTTTAGATGTGCACAACCAATTTTTAATTAACAAAATATACAAAATGATTTAATGATACTTAACTATAAAATATATATTTTCTCAAAATGTAAGCGTACTTCTTCGAAAGAATTATTACTGTCAAGAATTTCATAGCTAAAATAAGTTTTGTTTTTCGATATATTTTCAAAGAATTAAAATATAGTTCTAAAAATAAACAATTAAAATTGTAATATATAATTAAAGATAATATAATTGTGATTAATATTACGAATAGATCGTTAAATCGTTTTTTATTTTTCAGAACATTTAAATCCATTTTAAACGATCTAAAATTTATGTCAGATTTTAGGATAGAATTCTATTTATAATTTTATGTGCTATATTTTTCTTTTGAATTTTCAAATGTTTTTCGTATTACGCAGTACATAAAATTACAAATAGAATTTTATTTAGAATTTTTACACGAATTAAACCGCCTAAAATAAGTTTTATTTGTGAGTTTAATTGTAGTTAAAAGTCGACGATTTATATCAATTCAGATATTTTCTTCATATATATCGTTGTATTTTACATTAAAAATGTATATCTAAATTTATATAAATCTATGAAAAAAGAATATTCCTACAAAAAAATTATAAGTGTAAAGATTACGTTTGAACAAAAATCAAATATTGCTGTAATAACGAGAAATTGTCGCATTAATACTTATTAAGTATGATGATAAATTTTGATAAAAATTATCTAAAAAAAACAAAGAATGAAATAAATCATGAAAAAATGTTATATTTGCAATACATTACACATTCGCGTAACTATATTATTGCTAAAAAAAATACACGATGCAGCTTTTATTTTAAAATTAAAAGCAAAATTACGATATGGATTTTCTATGAGAATAATTTATTAAAGTAATAATACGGCTGTAATGAGGATTGATCAAATTAAGAGGGGAATTTTATCCAAAGATTTTTAGATGTGTATTTAAAATTGTAGAGATGAATAATTGCACCTGATGGAAGAAACACCAGCAATGTGGAGAGAGAAAATAATTAAATTAACTGAAGGACCCCTGTGAAATATATGAGATATGAGGGGAGGGTAAAATTCTTATGGTTCATCCTGCCCTAGTATCTGAATATATAAAACTTCTTATATCTAATAAGGAGAGTTAGAGAGGGGGGGAGGGTAAGAATCAAAATCTTATTTATTTGAGGATAGGTTATATCTGGTGAACCTAGTATATATTATAGGGAAACTAATTCCAAATCCTCCAATTATAAAATAATTGTAAAAAAAATTATAATAAATGCATGATTACTAAAGAATTATAAATATAGTTACTAAAAAATTATAAATTTGATTATTATTAATTAGATTTAGAATCTAGAATCCGCAGAATCTTAATTCCAATCGGATGAATATTCTTATCAATGAGCCAAGCAATCAGATAGCTAAAATAAAATAAAGAATTCCAATATTTTTATGATTAATTCGTTCTTATTAAAATTTATTTGAATAAAAATATTATAAAATACATATTGCATACCACGAAGTGCGTGTAACTTAAGGTAACTTAACTCCTTAAGGTAACTTTCTCTTTGCAGGTTCTTCGTGTACTCTAACAGGTAAAGTGGAACGTGGGCCACACTTCCACACATTACCATCTTTGTCGAGTATACTCGCGCTCGCTGTGATTTGATATTGACCACCGGTACTCGGGACAGTGTTTGCACCAACCGTGCATGGTGGTACAATTGTAGATCCAGGTACTCCCAAGGACAATAAAAATTCACAAGCGAAGAAATCCCGATGAGGTGTTACCGTTTGCTGCAGTTCGTTCATATTGGAATCCTGAACAAATATGCGCTTTATTTAATATTATTTAATATATAATAATTAATATATAATAATATTTAATATATAATAATTAACATATTAATCTTTGTTAATAATTAATAGTTTACGAATAAATCTTTAATATTCATTTTAATAAACATGCGTAATATAGACTATTTAATTTTTGATAATTAATGCGATCGTAATTTTAGATATTTTATCTACCTTTTGATCAGAATTTATTTTCGAAGGCGGCGTCGTCGAGATAGAAATGCACACCGCAGCGACGGAACGGAAAAGGGAAGCCCGTCGACCATGTCTCAATACTCCTTCGACTTTGAGCGCTAATTGGCTACCTTGTGGCACAGATACGGGCTCACCGAGAACACGTGGTTGAGGTGATACAGACAGCTTAATACTAGTAGTCTGTAGAGTTTGAAAGAAATACCGCGGAATTGGCAATCTCATCGTTCCACCGGCAAGAAGTGTCACTTGCGACATCAAGCAACTAACTCTCAAATGACTAATTGCTCCATTCTTGCTTTCGCTACCTATACAGGATGGTGCTAAACGACGCAACTCGGCGCAACAGCGAGCCAACTGTCGCATCTCTACGGAATCACCAAAATGAAAATTCACAGAATCATTCTGTTGCTGGTACATAGAAATACTAGGCCCGCCGCAGACTCGTTCTAGACTGTTTGCTAATAATCGACATATTTCTTGTAATCTGCAAGAGATGAATTAAGGTAAATAGTCAAAAGAACGTTCTTAATAAATACAATAATTGAATAAAAATTTTTCTGGTAAAAGGATACGCCCGAATATTCGCCAATGATTCCGGATCAGCATCAAAGGCTGATTGATATAACTTTTGATAATTTTCCGCACAATTTTTTAAATCTTGCGCTGATTTTCTTAACTGTAAAATTTATAATATACACACTGTAGTATATCAGTATATCAGTATACAGGGTATCCCATTTTAATGTCCCATTCCAAATAACTTTTTTATTTTTAATTATAGAAAAAAATATTTCGGATAAAAGTTATATGGCTTTGAGGGGGATATAAGTGTCATTAGTTTGATCTTGCTTGAAGGTCACGTAAAAATTAGCATTATTCAAGATGTCCGACTGACGGCTAAAACCTCTTGAATGTTGTTCAGGATCATATTAATGCCGTGCTATAACTTGTAAGCCTCGAAAAATACTTAACGAAAATGAACTTAATTGTAGTATTTTGGAAAGCTCTCGAGATGATCAATAAGAATATGCAATAAAAAGTAGAAGATACCATTTAAGAAATTAAAGATAATCTTCATGTGATCTTCAAACAAGTATTCAAAATCATACAATGACATCATTTTAGCCATACAATTTTTGCCTGAAACATTTTTTTCTAAGAAATTAAAAAGTTATTTTATTTGGTGGGATTGGGTGGGATATTAAAATGGGACATTCTGTACAAGTGTATACATATAACCATAGATATATATAGCAATAGGTAAATATTATAATTGAAATCACTTTACAATTATAATTATATAAATTATACCTGATGCGTAACACGTCCGTATCTCTGGAGATCATCTTTCGTTGCAATGACGACTGTGACAGCTATAGCAGGTGGTGGTGCGGTACATAAAGATCTAAAAATTTAAATTTTGATTTCTGCAGTTTCTTTTTCTTGATTACATTTACTGTATTTTTACTTACATGCACGAATGTAACAATTGTGCAATAGATTGTAAGAATTCACAACGTAATTTTGAATATTCGCTTGGAAATTGTAAACTGCGTAATGGAGTGCTAGCGGCTTTGAGAGACGCACAAGCGCTTGCATAACGCGCTATCGCGCCATTCAGTTTTTCCACAATCTCAGCTTTATTCGTATTATCTTCGCCTTCCGTTTTATTCCTTTACACATTTTTTATTGTTATATTAGAAGAAGAAAAATAGAGAAGAACAAATAAGATAATGTATTATGGTCTTGACAGCAGATAAAATGGAAAATACATACATGAGACAGCATTCTGCTTTTGTAACTAATTCTAAACCTGACAGCCAAAAATGTAACTGCTCCGATGCTACAGTTTCTTTGAGACCTTTAAATATTTCAGTAGCAATTGTATGATGGCCGTATCTTGCTGCGCTCCGCGCAATACGATATTTTGCCCAACCATCCACGTTTCTCACGACGTTGTTTACCGCCTCTAAACATTCTGAATTCCATTCGTATCCTCCAGCCACCGTTTGGAATAATAATGTACAAAGCATTACCTTTTCAAATCAAAATAGTATCTCATGAAAATATCTATTTGTTAAGAAACTAAATTCTTCTACATAAAGAAAACAATTCTTACATATACATATACTTATAAGCTTACCTTGGTATGTACATGAGATGTCTGTTTAAGCTTGATCAAAATATCGGGTAAAAGTGGAAGCAATGTATTCTCTCCTAAACTACCTATAGCACCCAAGGCTTCGCATAATGCGACCGTCTGCTTCTCATTCTGACTGTTTTCTGCACTAGCATTGATTAGAGTAGAACCAATAGCATCGACAAACAAAACACAATGACTGGGTTGCGATTGACACAGTTTTACTGTTGAACGTAGGCATGCCTTCAACTGATGCAAATGTTTATCGTCCAAAACTAATAATACAATCAGAGATTCGAGACAGGAAATCACATCTTGTATACCATAAGCGGGCAATCCTTCTTGATAACTGTTAACAAAAGAATTCATATTAATTATTTATCTTATTAGGTGTACAACTTTGCTTCCGCCGTTTTTTTCCGAAATTCGAGGCTTTTTGTAAAAAACTGGTTATACATTTATGATTCAAAGTATTGTCCATCGCTGGCCACTACTTTCTCCCATCTTTCGGGTA
>Ga0157363_1003933_pt1 | contig 13596 bp, 4 predicted proteins | sample AttsexASBM1_FD_111477 | JGI IMG/M metagenome (GOLD analysis project Ga0157363, IMG submission 111477) | Fungus gardens microbial communities from leaf cutter ant in Ribeirão Preto, State of São Paulo, Brazil - Atta sexdens ASBM1 | ecosystem: Host-associated > Fungi > Mycelium > Unclassified ...
TATATATATATATATATATATATATATATATATATATATATATATATATATATATTTTACATATAATAATAAATGATATTAGACTGCATGTGAATATACAATTAAGATAAGAAGGTTTTATCAACCTGAGTTAAATTTTAGTGCTTAAATAATATTTGGTGTAAATTTATATATATATTCAGTTCTAAATTGCGCGAAATAATTCTCAGTTTTGAACATTTAAACTAAAACAATTAAACTGCACTCTGGATTGTAATATCACAAACAGAATTTCGCAATTTAATGCTAATAAGCATCTTAAAAAGTTATAAATTTATTGCGAAAAATATTGTCTTTATTAGGATTTGATAATATTATATAGTGGTTATCGTATATAAAAATATTTTTAGATGATTAAATAGAATCACAATAAACTACATAAATATATATTTTGGAAGCGACATTGCGAGAAACGTTTTTCAATGCTATAAACATTTCAAATGTTGACGTGTGATGCTATATATCGCAAATACTGCAGTTCACGAATACAGTAATTTATAAAGACCGTTGCATGTTGTATTAAATATTTTCGCGCAGCTATCGAATTACTGAGAGGCATTATTGATGCTTCTACCAACTTATCAATAGCATTAATTTATCTCTGCGTTTATTGGAGTGTCGTATGTAAAATCAAATATTAACGAACGAGTTGAAAATAACATAGGAAGAGTAACTCGCAAATTGGACTTCTTTCTGTCATTTTGTTAATAGTAAATTTGTTAATAGTAAACTGATTTCAAAACTAATCGATTCGACAGCTTTCCAAAAATGTTCGAATGTGTTACAGAGTCACAAATAACTCACATAATTGTATAATGATGAAATATATATTATAAAAATGTGTATTAATTAGAGTTGATTTTTTACACTTTACATCAAAATATATTTTTCATACAAATTATTTACAAATCAAAATGAATCACAAGTTAAAGGCTGATATATCAAAATTTAATATAAAAACTAAAAACCTTATACATAATAGAATCGAATCATAAGTCAAAAGAGAAAAGTATATATAATTAGCATATGTAATTTCTCTCTGTATATGCAGTGTTAAAAATATGAATGAAATTTAATAATATTGATACGTTTAAGATATCTTTAATTTCATGACATTACATTAAATTTAATGTAATGTCATGAAATCTCTAATTGAAAAGTATATTTGTGTAGGTATATGAAATTTAGTATACTTTCTATAAAATTTTACGTGGATTTGCATGAAATTTAATGCACATGTTTATTACATTTAAGAGTACTGTAACTTAGTTTTCAGTTAAATCATTCATTACTTTTCAGTTACCTGCTTGAGCACAAGCTTCTATTATAAGTTATTTAAAATTCAACAGTGATTAAGAAATTTCAACAGTGTACTACATTATTGCTTCTTTTACATATAAATGAAGTTTATGAACAAAATTGAAAATAATAAATGATTTAATTAACTGAAAATTAAGTTACAGTATGTTACTTAAATGTAACGAATGTATATTAAATTTTATAAATTTTCATGAAAAATACATTAAATTTCATATATATGTACACAAATATATTTTTCAGTTATAAATACATTTTAATGTCATCAAATTAAGTTCAAATTGTGTAACTTGAAAGTATATTAAATTTCATGAAATTTTTAACAGTGATGTCACTCTAACTTATACTATCTCACTCTATATAATTAATTAAAGTTATAAAGTGAAAATATTTTAGTTAAAATAAGATAAAATATATACAGGGAAAAAATATATATATATATATATATATATATATATATATATATATATCCTGTCTTTGTAGGATTTTGACAAAATTGCTCGTTGTCAGATTCTGATACAAGACAAGAACATCCGTTTTTCCATACCTCAGAACTTTTTGTAATGTTCATCTTTTTCTGTCATGTAAAAAGAAAAAGAAAAAAGATAAAACATGCAAGAAGTTTAGTCTTGGAATATGGAAAAAGAATAGGCCTATAAAGTCTTTAATAAAAACTAGAAACTCTAGTGTCGATTTTCATCAATATAGATTGACTTTAATCTTGATTCAGCTTACTCTTCATCTTTTTCTAATTCTCTTATAATCATTTTGATTTATAAATTATTTATATGAAAATTGTACTCCGATATAGTCAGGAAATGATAAAGAGTAAATTGAAGTTAATCTATCCCAGATTAAAGTTAATCTATTATACATTGAGAGAAAGGCATAAAATGTAGTCATCTGGTAAGAAAATAAAATAGAAGAAGGATGGCGATTAAGGGAAAAATAGAATAGACAGTACAGCGAGGAAGAAATGGATCGACGACAGAAGCGTTTATTGTGCGCTAACTGCATTCAACGCCGATCGTGCTTCGCGCTATAGATAGACATGTGCAATGTCGGCACGCATCACGCACGAAAGCGATGAAGAATAGTAACGAGTAGCGACAATCTAGTTACGGTCGTTTATCGCGATGTCCGATAGCGTCATTAAACGCACCGATCCTGTTTTGCCGAATCTCGGATTTGCCGCGAACAATCGTAAGAAAAGGAAAACGGATGCGGTAAAAAAGAACGGAAGGGAGAAGAAAAGCGGCAAGCACGATTCAAGCGAAATCGGGAACGAGTCGCCAGTGAACACGAGAGTGCGACACGACGAAGGGACAGCAGAACGGGAAGGGAGCAGTGACACTTAACTCTGTCTGAATCCGGCCACGTGCATTGTTCGCCGCTAATTTTAGTGCTCGCTGTCGCTTTGTCCAACGCTTCTATAGGCGGATCGAGAAGATTCGAATGCTCTCTATATTTCCCTCTCCGTCTTATTTACCTTCGCGCTTCTTTTTCTGCTTTCATCGAGACGCAATGAGAAAAAATAGTCTCTTAGCGAAATCGAAAGGATCTTCTGGTGGAAGTTTCGTCGAAGAAGACGACATGATTTACACGCGTAGCAAAAACTGCTTCCAGTTAAGATGCTATGCCACTTATAACGGAAATGTGCAATTTGCATTCTATATCATACTTTTATATAATACTATTATCATACTTTTATATAATAACTTCTGTATAATACAAGTATTGAATTAACATATCACACAGAAAATATTATTTTAGAATAATTTTCTACGTGATGTGTAATTAATTCTAAATTCTAATTGATTATAAACGACACGTCTATGTGATACAAGGATTAACGATTTCTTACTTGCGTTAATTACTGATGACACGTATTTTCACCGTCCATTTATCGCTAAATATGCTTGTTATCTCATGTTGACTTTGGACGCAATCTTCATGTGAAGTAAATGAAGTTCAAACATCCACATTCAATTCTCTATGTGACACAAGAAATAGGTGAACATTTGATAAACGGACAATATTAATTTTAGTACTTAATAGTACTTAATAGTTTATATAGAGTATGCAATTTAACCGTGTTTAATACGGACGAATTATGTAAGAATTATCTGACAACGAATTATCTGACATATTAAATTACGTTACATTCAAAACGTATTTGAAATTTGTCAAAGAATGTCCAACATAGGTACCTTATATATCTCAGACATTAAGTACGAAGAGAATCCCCTAGAATTACATCAAACGGTCAAGAAAGATAGAGAAGAATCACCCTTATACCCATCGATCTTTCCCCTCTGGCCTCTTTACACTTCTGTTGCACATTGTTTTTCATCGACTCGATAGGCAATCACATAAATAAGTCAGCGGCGAATGGGGCACCGGTGAGGCGACCGGGCAATTTCGTATTCACGGTCTGCAGGGAAAACGGAGAACGGAGAAACACACAGAGGCCGATTGCGCGGTGGCCCTATCAAACCATATTCAAACCCTCCCGGATAACGGAAATCTCCGCTGTCCGAGAATTCGAACGATAAAAAAAAAGTTCTCTCCTTCCCCCCCCCCCTCCTTCTTCTTCTCCTCCTTCTCCTTCCTCCTTGAGGGAGAAAGAATGTTCGGGTATAGAGAAATAACCAGCAAACCGTGAATTATCGGCCTTCGTTACATATTCCTTTTTATGTGTTCTTTGCCATAAACGGGGAAAAGGTGACGGTAGACAGTAGCAGCCTAGGGGCTACCTAGGCAAAGAGCGGAGGGAGTTAGCCGCGACGTTTTTGCATGGGCCAGGGGGCTCCCCCGAGGGTCATCACTCGCACTTCAGGGACAGTCAGTGTCCAGTTGTCCCGGCAGCCCCGTGTCCACCCCATCGCCTCCGCCATTCGATCCGTTCGAGTCAGCCTGACAACTGATATTGCGTGATCTATGGCCTCGAGCATTGCACGCTTGGGACAAAACTGACCTGTTCTCGCGCTTTCTCCCTCCAGTACGTCAGTTTGTCCGAGCTACCTCCCTCCATCTCTCTCTCTCTCTCTCTCTCTCTCTCTTTCTCTCTCTCTCTCTCTCGCGAACTGCTTTTTCTCTTTCTTGCTTCGAGCGCGGGAGCGAGTTCTCTCCTCGTCGTTTTTACCCTCTATCCTTCCGTCCAAGTTTCTACCCTTCGCGAAGAAGGGTCGCGAAGCGACTATGTATATGCATGGGACCGACCATGTGAGCGTGCTCATGTATTTGAGGTGTGCAGCGGCGAAAAAAGCAAGTAACAAAGTAATAGATGTCCTCGGACCCTTTGCGAGACCACAGTGTCCACTTCGTCAATAAAAAATCACGGTATAATAGAAAAAGAACTCGCGCAAACACCCTCGTCGTTGTAGGCCCCATGAGATACGTCGGCGACTCCCCTGGAATCTGCGTGCGCCCGTGAAATATTTATAAGAGTATTCTGATGCAGCAAGAAAGCAATGTATGTAGCTTAGAAGCTTTGATTGAAGAATTAAATTTCTTCGGTACACCGTCTTTCATATCTTACCAGCAATTCGATTCTAATCAGATCAAACCTTTTTTTAACAATCAATGATCATCACAAATATATTTTTTCTATATTTTTATAAGATATTATATAAAAAAATAATAATATTTTATATATAAGTAAAAAAATTAAAATTTTATTAAAAATGTTTAATCAGTTTTATATTTTTTTAAAGGCTTAAAAAATTATTTTATACATTAAAAAAAAAACCTAAATATTTACAAAATTTTAATGAATAAAATGGTATATATTTATTAAATTTTCACAAAATATCTTGCATATATTTTATAATTTTCTATGTAATTTTTCAAATATTATTATTGTATTCTTATCCTTTTATTACGCAAATATTGTATTTTAATATCTAGAATTTAATATCTAGATTTTTAGTAAATTATGGAAAATGAAAATAAAAAAAAGAGAGAGAGGACTCGTTTTTGGTTAAGAATAAAAATGATAGTCGAGTCCGGCTTACAGTCGAAGAGTCGAGAAGGTATGTGAGCGGTCAGTATGCCGTAGGGAGCCACAGACTACAATATATCTTATAATATTACGTACGATAGGTTAGCAATGAAAACTAAGTGCATATGAGAATCCATGGGGTTATAAGATTGTGAAAGATGGCGAATAAAACTAGTTTTGTATGTTCTGAAACCGAAAACATAAAGTGGCAATTTTATGATCAAAATGACAATTTATTTTATTTTTAATAAAAATAAGATAATTTTAAAAAAACAAAGAAAAAAGAGAACTACGAGCCAAAAATTATTATATAAAAAAGAGAACAGGATAAGAAGAAAGTATAAAAAAACAAAAAGAAAATGAAAATGTTTTAAGTTGAAATTTTAATAAAGAATGCTAGCAATAGACATTTCGATCGCGATCGGATTATTCTCAATAATAAAAACATACATAATAAATAGCGGTTGGAAAATAAACAAAACATAATACAATAAATATTTCGCTCTCTAAGGCAAAACGCTGATAATATAAAAATAATTATCGTAACATTACAATTAAAATGTATAACGGAAAGGACGCGAATGAACTATTTGCAGTCAATTATTATATGCTTCTTGTGTCAATTAAATAAAAGAAATGAGAATCTTTCGATTATAAGTGAGCAGAGAACGCAAACATGAATATGACCTTGTAGAAAACATGTAATATAAATGAAAATATAGCACAAGATTGAAATAAAATAACTGGATGTAAATTATAATGTAACAGATTTTTTAATGTTAGAAAACGAGATGACTTAAAAACTAGCAGACAATGTAATATGTGAGATAATATTTAGCAAAATTAGTGAAGGTTAAGATTGCAAAAAATTTTTTTATCTCTATATTAACTGGAAAGTTTTTTTATTTTAGATATAGTAACAGCTGAATTGCATATCTTTAATGTAACATACCTTAAGTCAAAAGTTGAAATAAAAGGAATTTCGGATACACATCGTGCGTTAAACTTAGAGTCAATGCGAAAAGAAGTGAAAATATCTTGTCTTCCCCGATGTTCAAGACAAAATGAAATTACGAAAATGACATTCGAAGGAAAGAAGATAAGAGTTAGTTAGAAAATAGGAGGAGAAAAATAAGAGGGGATAGAAATGTGGATGAAATTATGGAAGGAATAATAAAGACAAGAAGAAATTAAGAAGGAGAAAGAAATTGAATAATAGGTAGATAGGATTCAGGCAAAGATTCTAAGGCGTTTTGTCTATTTAGGTCTTGCTTTTGTTTTTTTATGTGTATCATTTCGGATATTAATCTCTTATTATATGAAGATTCGCTGTCCAATATCTTCACTTTATTCCATTTAAAATTATAATTGAAATTTATACGGTGATCAGAAATGACCGATGGAGAACTCGTTTTTTGTACTTTCTACTTATCTTGTTCTGATTTTTATATAATAATTTTTGGCTCGTAATCCTCTTTTTTCTTTGTTTTTCTGAAATTTATGAGCCTTATTACCAATCAGATAATATAATTTTAAAAGTTGGATAATAAAAAAATGATAGTATTCATGGAATACTATCATTTTTTATATTTAGAGATATATATACAATGCTAATCTATAAATAAATTAATAGTGGATGTTATTAGGCAAGTTGTAGGATCTGTTCCGTGGAATAGATAAAACGTTGAATTTTTTATGTACGATAAGATCTTGGAGATGCATTTTCATAACTAAATGCCTTTATTTATCAATAGGAGGGTGCGTAACGCATATGTTTTTGCTTGTCATCGCCTTATGGCAGACATGCTATGTTACAACAAACATATAGATGCGCTTTTACTTTTATGGAAATTTCGTGTCGTACTACGGAAGTCGTAAAGTATACGTTATATCGGACAAACGATGCCGGAAAGACGCGTAAACTGTATTAACATTTTTCAAACTGTATTAACAGTTTCAATCTTAATTTTGACTTTAACGAAAATTTTATTCTCATTTGCAGATGAATTTATAGAATTATTTATAATCTATTTCATATGTCATTTTTGTTTAATTATAAAGATCTATATTAGATCTTTTTTAGAGGTCTTTGTATAAATATATAATTAACTGTGTTGATATCATTCAATGACACATTTATTATTTTGTAAATACGTAATTTAATTTTTAATAAATTTTAGCAAAGTAATAATTTCTGTTTTTATTTCAGAAATTTTAAAGATAATTTTTCGTCTTCCAGATTATTTGATTTCAAATTTTTTTTTTATATTGTTATCTTATCATAATTTATAAATAATCCATAATATTCGACAGATTTGATTAATTCGAAAGCAATATTATTCCGTAACGGAGTAACAAAAAGATTATCGGCTGCAGAAGCAAGAGAGGCGATAGCAGATGACGGGGGTTAATTGAAGTATTTCTTATCTAAAAACTGGTGATCCCATACAGCCGCGAGCTAGAAGACCTTTGATCCGTTAAGGTCTGCTCGGGCGTGATTGCAGGGCTCTTGTCTTCTCTTATAATTGATATTGGCTCAGCGGTGGTGGTGTAGTGGCGGTTGGCCGTCCAAGAGCTACCCTGGACTATAGGATTCAGAAGTAAGGGATCGTAGGTGGGAGAGGGAGGGGAAGGTGATTTCGATGGTCATGGAAAGGCGTACTTGGCGGAAGGGACGACGGGACCAGCCACCAGCAGCTCTAATCCCCGATGGCCCCGTCTTCGAGAATAGTTGGTAATCCTATGGGATAGTTGGAGATCACCGAGTTACACTGGACACACTTGAGCGTCGGGGGAGTCTGCTAGACCCTTTATTGGCAAACGCTAAGGTGGATATCTAAAGAGAATTCGAACTTGAGGAACTCGATAGTTACACATCGGAGGAGTCGAACGCGAATTTCAAGTAAAGATGGATAAGAGAGGAGTGTAAGGCGAAGAGGATACCAGTTCGACGAAGGTGGAAACCGCTTAATGTTCCAAGTTCAAGCCGAATCTGACCCAAGACTTACAATTGTACGTTTAATGTGAGGTGCCTAAGGAATTAAGGGGAATGATAGTATTGCGAGAGTATAGTTTAATACAGATTACTGTGATGTACAGTACGTTTGATTATTACTAAATTATTTAAAATTATAATTATATTGATATATAATGTTTTACTGAAATTATACATTTTTTTCTTGATTAAACATTTTTCGATAGATCATTAGTTTTGTTAATATAGGCAAATAAAAATAATAAGATTTTAATGTACAATATTATTAAATTTCAAAAATGTTATCTCTTAAATTTTTAATATAAACCGTTAATTTTAATTATAAAAATTTTATTAAAATAAAATTTATTTAAATTAATATAATAAAATAATATTTACCTTTATGTTTAGATATAAATTAAAAATCTTTTAATTTTTATTATTATTATCACAGTACTTTGTTATACAAAGAATTTAATTTTAAAAATTGAGAAAAATAAAATAAAATAAAATAATTAAAATAAAATAATTAATTATATTTTTTTTCCTGATTGATTTTTCTAACATTTCTAAAATTGCTAATGTATAAATGAGCAAAAGGGTAGGATATTAATAATATTTACAAATAAATATCAAGTTATACGTAATATTTACGTATATTAAAATTTATCTAAATTATATTGTAAATATATTAAGCGTCTTTGTCGGGAGTTACTAACTTTCTTAGGATTTAGCTTTGTTAGGATTTACTACCTTTGTTTCCTTGGTTGTACGCCAAAACCACATTTCAGGTGCGGACTATTTAAAAGTCACAGTAAATAACTTGGCATTCTATGTACAATGGAACGCTTAAGTATTGGTCTTAGAGCAATGGAACAGAGAACTTTTCATGGTACTGCATGTCAGGAAACGGAATACTAAGTGCGCCATGCGTGTCAGATATTGAACACAAGCAACAAGCATTCCCTTTTTTCATTTAACATCAACATATCCGGTGGGTAGTTTGAAAACAGTTAGTCGATTGTCTAAAGATAGTGCGGTTGTCTACGAAGAAGAAAGGAGAGAAAAAGAAAGAAAAAAGTGTAAGTAATTTATTCATACTCCGCGAAACGTATACGTTTTCTGAAAACTCTCTCATACAATATGTGCAAGATTAAACTCTAATGACTATAAATTCTGATTACAAACTGTAATAATATTATCAATGTAATATTAGCGGATGTTTTAGTGTAGTATGTGGCTTTAATATTTAGCAGAGAGAAAAAGAGAGAGAGAGAGAGAGAGAGAGAGAGAGAGAGAGAGAGAGAGAAAGAGAGAGGAAAAGAAACAGAGGAAGAGAGCGATTGGGGGAATTCTGTATCGAAGGTAGAAACTTAGTTAATGTGTCGTATATTACGATAATGGTGACTCTAAGTAGGGATTATATATGCAACACACTCGTCGCGTACCTTCACGTCACAGTAAACGGCATATTTCAGGCCACAGACTCGGCTAAGCTCATCGTTTCTACGTGCCTCGCTCCCAGATAGTATAACAAATAGAGCACTGTCACCGATAATTGAGGAATTTGGAATTCAATATTCACCGATCGGCTGTGCCGTGGCGGTGACGCGTGTCCTGGGTAGTCAATTCACAGGCTGCCATTTGCATTGTGATTCGTTAAGCCTTCACTATCGGCTATTGAGTGACCATCGACGCCGTGAGAGTATGACGAGTACCCGGTCTCGTATTGCAACCTCTCGTTTATTCTCACTGCAGACGAATCAATGTGACCAAAGGCGTCAACTACGGGCTCGTTCGAAAACCCTGATAACCAATGAAATTTCTCTGCGGTGGGTTTTGCTCCTGCTAGAATTTCAAATACTATTGATCTATTAATAATTTCTGTGCGCCTGAAAAACGTTTTATCGCTGCTGCATGTAATCTTAACATTTTCAGGTAACAGTTACGAAATATTATTTAGCCTCATATAATATTTAGAATCATTTTGTATTAAATATTGATCTAAAATATAAATAATTAAATATATTAGTGTTCAATTTCTTTAAGAATTTTTTTAATATGAATATAATACATAAATGTATTCTGATTCTGATTCTCATCAATCATTAAATTTTTAAAGTGATATTTAATTTTTAATGATTTTCTTTAGATCATTTTTGGGAGGACATTTTCTTTATTAAAATATTTATCTAATCTATAATGATAATTGCTTTCGGACGCGCAGCAATGGCGTCATTTCCGGCTCCATGGTTCGTAAAGTTATGCCCAAAGGGGGAAGAGCTTTTCAATCGACGTCCATAGCGCCAATCGACATGAATTTTGAAGCGTATCTGATAGCAGCACGGTGCTATGTAAATATTTAATGGAAACATCCTGGCCGCAATATGGGTCCCCGCACCCCACTAGAGGCACCGCGAATTCGGCGGCAGTAGCTATACCGATGGACCGCCATTACGTTGATACATAAGCTCGTATCTCTCTCTTCATATATTGATAGCGCGCGTGCATTATTGATGAATCCGTTATATTTATGGCCCGTTTTAAAACTCGCCAATCATTTCTCGTGGCGGACGCTTCACGGCGCGATCGATCGAGCATTGAACTGGCGTGCATAAAATTTTGAACGTTGGTGCAAGATTTTAAATCAAGTTATACGTTTGAGTTAATCGTATTAATTATAGATATTATTCATTATGATATTTTTTAAGATTAATTCACGAATTTGTTTGCATTAGAGTTGCATTTTTATATTTAATGAAGATTGCATTAAATAAGCATATTATATTATTTTTATAAACATTGGACATATTTTTAAAAACAATTATGAAACATGTCAAAGAGATCGTGTTTAAATATATTATATTATATGTATATAAGGCAACACAAAAAATACGTCGGCAGTTACGAATTCGCACGCACAATCCCCTTCGGCATGTCCGGATAAAGCTGATTTTTATGTTCGAATATCGAATCCTCTAGACGTATGGGATACGTAGAGGTTAAAGGGACACGGTATAAAAAGGGTGTGGAAGCAGGAACGACGTAAACGATACATTGCCATGGAAATATTCTCAAGAGATTCAAAAATTGCAGCGCGAAATATTTACATTATATCGTAAATACTTAATAATAATATCAAAATTTTATTGCGCATAACAATCACGTACAAAATGTATATCAACATTATCTAATCTATAAATTATTTATAACCAGTCATCATTTTATTTTTTACGAATCAACCAAATGCAAATGCGAGATTTATATCATTATTGCGCGCATTCAGGAAATATATATATTGTATTAAAAATACTAATACAATAAAAATAAAACATATATTTATAATGAAGTATGAATTAATCTTGTAGTAATGTTTCTTTTTATGATTTGGGATTCGCATTCGTCAATTCTGAGAGGGAAACCTTGTATTCAGCACAACCATGAACCAATGACATCATATTACTGAGATCTGTCACTTCGCGTATCCCCCATACAGTTATATCATAACTGTCTGATATGCCTTTCTCTCCTTCTTTATGCATTACCCTCCATAAAGTTATGGACGAGTATCGACATTGTCGTCATCGATCGATCAAATTTCAAATGTTAACAGGTGTCATGAAGTCCGCTTCCTGACAAGAACAAGTTTTTCTACTTTACCATTTTTCGCTTTCTTTGCAATCGAGCATCTTATCGATCATCCGTAATAAAAAAAAAAGAACTCGCGAAAACTGTTGCACACTATCGGAGTTGATACATCCTTCATACAAATTTCTTTGAATTTTTATGACCATGTTTTTATGGCCAACAATCCGTATAAATACTGAAATACTTGAGCCCTGAATTTTTTACATAACATTACTAGTAGTATCGATTCATTTTATTTATTTTATATATTTGATACATGCTTATTTAATTTAGATATTTATTTTTTTTAATATTTAAAAATATTCCAATGTGTAACTCAATTTTTAATCTTTATACTTTTGTGTATCATTTGTCATATATATTCCTATAAAAGTCGTTTCATATATTGAAATACCATAATTCTTACAATAGACACGCCATTCAATGCCAGCGTTGCAACAGGACAAAACACCCTCGTGGCACGGTATTATTTTCCCTCAAATCTTGGCTGACAGCGACAAAAGAGACTTTCGCGTTCTTATCCAAAGCTATCCAAGAGCTATGCCACCCTTGCTGGGGCATACCGATCCTTTCAAATATAAGGAAAACAAGCCGCGACGGAACGAAATATATCTCTGTGGTTTACCCTCCAATAACTGCGTCAAAATTTGAAACCAATAATTGATTATAAAACTTTCAATTTTCATAACTTGTAGAAATTGAATATTAATATTTGTATGAATTTAATATAATATAAGTTTATATTGAGTTAAGTTTATTTATTATAAGTTTATATATTTCTTGTTAAACGATATATAATATATTGAATCAATGTCTCATACATTTATGAAACTGCATCGTAAGTTGAATCCCCTCGTGTTGCGCGTATACTTGGAAACAAGCATGATGGCATGTGAGCATATGTAACAATTGCATCGTGCATCGACTGGATTAGAATCTAAATTCGCCGTAATTCCTTGATTCTTCGATTGGAGAAGAATCGCAATGACTTTAGGCGTACTTTTCACCTCCAACCACAAACGGTATACTCATACATTATGCATCTTACGATTCGAATTCATGGTTTAAAGTGCAATTAAAGACAGCAGATTCTTTCGGATTGAATAACGACTAACTAATTGCAGCATATAACAATCGTACTATTTTTCTTACAGAATACGTTTCTTTGCAACTTCGAAAGATTGTGTTTCTCAGCAGAAACGCCGATGTCTTATCACTCTTGTCCAATAATTTCATTACACAATAAAATTAATTTGCAAATGTTGTAACTTAAAAAAATCATTTATTTCATGTACGAACCAAAATATTTTGCGCAAGTATGGCTGACTTTAATGACCGTGCTTAGGGGATGAGATGTACGGACGGGTCATTTCACGAGGACATTTATAAATGACAAACCAACAGGAGCAACACTATAACCGGTCGACTATACCCTGACTTGGCCGCCGTACTGTTCCGGCTAAAGAGGATGTAGGGGGCCTCAAAGGGGGAGTTACAAGAACGGGAGGGTTGGCGTGGGTTGGATCTCGATCGGAGAGGGAAACTCTGAGGATAGTGGTTTTAGACGCACACATACACATGAACACACACACACACACACACACACACACACACA
>Ga0157363_1003935_pt1 | contig 13590 bp, 5 predicted proteins | sample AttsexASBM1_FD_111477 | JGI IMG/M metagenome (GOLD analysis project Ga0157363, IMG submission 111477) | Fungus gardens microbial communities from leaf cutter ant in Ribeirão Preto, State of São Paulo, Brazil - Atta sexdens ASBM1 | ecosystem: Host-associated > Fungi > Mycelium > Unclassified ...
ATAATAAAACTCTATTAAATCACAGATTTTACATTTGATACAAGAAATATTAGTATTTTAAAATAACGATGTTACATTATTAATTTAGAAATTAGTATTTTTAAGAAAGATTCATAGATTGTTTTTAGCAATGAAAAACTAATAAAAGCAGAATGTGAGTTAAGGAATTCAAGGAAATATAAACGTATTCTAAAACATAATACGGAGTGATAATAGCCACATTCAGCACATTTATTTTGCAATTGTTGAAAGATTTCTTCATTAAGATTGGATCATTTCTCTAGATCTAAAAATATAATTCAATCAGCTCGAAGAAAACTTTCAACAGTTGCAAAATAGACATTCTGCTGAATGCGGACATTGATTCATAATAACATCACAAAGTGATATGTTTCAAGAAAATGACAGCACGATTCGTTCTTAGAACACAGTATGACATGATAGTATATATAATATAATCTCCGTTAAGATTGCAATGTAGAAACCAACTCTTATAGAAATCTAATACTGACCAATACTCGAAAGACAGTTATTAATTATACTTATTTTAAGTATTCAAAAGCACTGTTGTTCAGTAGTAGTACTCCTAATATTAGTACTCCAAATAAGTAATTAATTACTGTCTTTTAGTAATAAATTGGCTAGTATTAAATTGATCAGTATTAGATTTTTGTAAGGGAAGAGGGAAGTATCGAAGCGACATGGATACTTGGATAGTATCTTTAACACCCTTGATAGATAGCGTAAACGCTGCAAGCGTTAACTGTCCAGCATATAGTAGGACCGAGCGCGTGTTACCGCCGTAAATCTCGTGGGACCGTCATTATGGGCGCCGTTCGAGCGTATTGTGCGTCGATTTTCGCGATCGGATGCCGATATCATCGGATAAATTTCACTTTGCGCCGCAGGGAGGCCGAGCGACGCCGCGCGCGTCGGCTTTAAGTAGTAATACACTGTGAAAGCGTTGCCCTCCGATTCCAATAAAGTAGAGGCGAGCTAAAACCGCTTTGTCGGCTCCGTAATTAGCAGAAATATTTACCACGTCTTAGTTGCGAAAGTAACAAAATATATTAGGATAACGATCATTTAACTTATTTCCTACGGCGGAAATGTGAAAAGTGAAAAATTTCTCCCTCAATGATAAAAAAATTTCCACTTTTAATCTGTTTGCTTTAGGCAAAAAAGTTACGTGATCGCTACTCACAGATGTGGAGTCTCCATTATCATAAGTAAACGAATTTTGGTTTCAATAAAATTTTTTTCTATTTTCAGATTGGGTTGATTTTAATTTTTAATTATTTAAGGAGAATAAAAAGGAAGGATTATTCAGGATTTGTAAGAATTCAGTTTGAAATAGTTTGAAATATTTAATTATATTATAAGAAAAAAGGCTCAAATAATTAAAAAAATTAATAATAAGTATAGGGACAAAACACATGATATGATTTAAACAGTAATTGTAATAATATATAATAATTGTATCATACGATGAAATTTATATATTATTACAATTACTGTCTAAATCATATCATGTGTTTTGTCAAGTTATTGTCTTTCAAATGAATCGTAAATTCAATCATATCAATTTTAACATCGAGAATGTCCCAGTTAGGATCGTATATGATAATAAACTTTTGTTTTTAATAACACAGCAAATCTGGCTTGACTCGTAGCTCTATACTTATTATTAATTTAATATATTTATTTTAATTTTAATTTCTTTCAGTCGTCTTCTGGATTGGGCTGATTTTAATTTTTAATTGCCTGATATCAAGAAGAACAAAAAGAAAAGATAATTTATGATTTGAATTCAACTAAAAATAGTTCGAAGTGATATTGATTTTAATTTAAATTTCTTTTATGTTCTTTTGATTGCTAAAAGTAACAATTATCATTTTTACATTTCACGGATCTTGATCGTTAGAATTGACCCTGAGAACATGTTGGCTCAGAACATGTTGAATCGCGATTGAATCAAAACGACGATTACGTCTCGTGTGAAGTGTCGGAGTGTTCAAAGCGGTGATTCGCTGCTTTATTGATAATTAATCTAATCTCTCTTTGCGCCTCAAGACACGATGATGCGCAGGTGCATTCTCTAAAGCATTCGCTTTTGCATTAAAGCCTTTCCTTGCGACAGTGTGGCGGCGATGATTCAAGGAGAAAGAAGAAAAACGAGTGGAACCGTAGAGTAAGAACGTGTTTTACATCGTCCATCGATTAGACTCACTCTTGTCACGCGTATTATCTTATCGCGAGCGTTACGACTTTGTTAGTCGTTTGATATAAACAACTTCGCGACCTACCTAATCGCATTCGAGATAATTTTATGGCAGGAGTTTGTAGTATGAGATTTTGTAGTATGAAAGCTCTTGTATATCAAGTTTAATAATAAATAATTATTCATTATAATATAATAATAAATTTTGTCTCTGTCTTCGATTAATAATCATTGACGAATTAAACGATGTTGAATTGTAATAAAATATAATATTTTTTTACGTTATTATAACTCTAATAATTTTTCTGTTTAGCAGAAACTTGATAAAGTTTTTATTTTTTGCGCAGAACTTGTGTAATTTTTTAATTTTATACATATTTATGATAGCTGATTGTATAAACTTTATAATTATCAATCTATAAAATCTACACTAAGGAGCTGATTTTGTAACGATAATCTTAATGACAATTGTTGATGTCATTGCTTTTTTATCTATAATAACTAGCTGATTGCATAAAATTTATAATTATCAATTTATAAAAATTATATTAACTTTATCTGTAAAAATCTTATATCAAACTTTCATTTATGATTATAATATTTTACTTTTATATCAGCATTTTCTGTCTATCTGTGGATTTCGTTTATGCAAAATCGTGATATATTTTATGATGTTCTTCACAAGTAAATCTTAATGCATTTGCGGAACTTCTGCTCGCACGCTCGCGGATGATTTCCATGATTCACAATAACTTAGCAGCGTCCCGCGGTCTCCTGCGGTCCACGATAAGATAGCGCGTTTAACAAGGCTGAATCTAATCGATAGCCGAGGTAAACTGTGCAATTCCATACCATCAAGCAACATACGCGTGTGTGTTTCGTTTCCTCGACGGGCGGTTGCCGTAAATGGCGCAATGCGAACCGCACGTTGTCGTTGCCAGCACGTTCACTTATCACGGAAGCGGATTTCGCAGTATGCGAGAAGACAGGAGAATTTTTTTTTTTTAATTTACATGCAATTATATATTCTTTTTATCTAGCGGAACAGTTAGCCGCGACGCGAGTCGCGCACCATGGATTTTCTATTCGTGTCACTTTAATGAGCGTTTTCAGTGCGCGTCTTTAATCATCATCGCGATGCGACTTTCCGGATTGTACAGTTAGCTGCAAAATATATTTGAAAAATTCCTTACCATTATTTAGTCTCGCTACTCTTTATTTCTATCTTTTGGGAATTATTTATTGAGAAATTTGATACATACTTTTTATTAAATTTATTAATTTTTATAATATTTAATTATGTTTATATATATAATATTTTCTACAAAGATTAGCTTAGTTTTTGCAGTCAGACTTGTGCCCATTTCTATCAATGCAGTTTAATCTCAGTTCAACTCTTCGTCTTTTTCTGATTTCAAGAAAAAGAAAAAGATGAAGAATAAGTTGAACCGAGATTAAAGTTAATCTACATTGATAGAAACTGGTATTAACCAAATAAAAAAAATGAAAAAATTAAACGAGCTAAAATAATTATATAATTTGTGTCGCGAATAGATAACAGTTCTGGGAAAAAATTATTTCAAAGTAAATATTTTGCGAAACTCATGGTAGATTCTATTGCGAGTTTTCGCGGAAGTTACCGCCACCCGTACCAGACCGAGCTTCGCCTCGCAAGCGCCGAAAGCTCGTATTGATCGCCGTTAGCCCATTTCGTATTAAGTTCAAGAGCAAAGTCGACGGAGTTACCTCAAAGGACAGACACTTTTTCTTATCGGTACAGAATTCACGATATTTTTTTTCAAATTTTCTTATCTTTTTGAACTTTCGACATTGCTTTTCGTATCGTAATTCGTATCACTTAATATATACAAGCGCTAATTATCGGATCTTGTTATATCAGAGAACGTTTACTAAAAGAAAGGAATGTTAATTTTATCATCCTTTTCGTTTGTTTTAATTTGATATGTGATATCGTGATTCATTTCCGGCGATAAGCCGGACAGTTTTATGAAATCTTGAACTGTATTTCTTTTTATCTGGAAACCACGTTGGATTATCGCCAGCTTTGGTCAGATTGTCCCCATTTTGTGCTCTATATTTTTATTTCTATCGAAAGCTTTTGCTTTCAATTTCAATTCAATATTTTTAGATTTACACCAAGATATTTTTATCATTGGTTCATATGAAAGTTTTTATGACTAATATCACTAATAAAGAAATATAATTTCTTTATTAATATTAAATACTTTATTATTTTAGCTTTGCGTAATTATTCAATTATCAACTCATAGTACGTATATCTTTAATAAAATACACAAATAAAATATTTTAAGTATTTTTGGTATTTTAGTATTTAAAAGTTCCCTATTTTCTATTATAATATTTCTAATATATTATAATAAATTATTTCATGATATAAATAGCAGATTTATTTTAGTTATCATAATAAATTCTAATTTCATACACTATGAAAAGTGTTTAAAATGTTTACGTTTAAAATATCTTTGCAAAACAAACGTTTATAATAATAAAAGATATTTCAACTTTAAACGTTTTAATATTTTAAAACACACGTAGTATTTTGTTTATTGAGTAAGTTTAAAATTAAAACATTTTTAAGTATTTAAAAAACGGAGACAAGAATAAAATATTTTAATATCTCAAAATAAAACATTTCTTTTATGAGTGTATTCTTTGAATTATAAAGCTAATTTCTAAGTATACATTATATTGAAAATGACGTGTATTTCAAGAAGGCATGATTCAGTTGAAGCTTTCTTTGAGTCCAAAGTTATCGCATATTCTATATTTGTGCACACGTTATTCACATGTATCACACAATTATTTGTTCGAAAATAGAAATAAAATGTAATAATATCATAGATGTACACCTATTTTTATGTAAATAATATCGAGAATATATAAATATAACGATTATGATGTTAAATTCATAATGAAAGTATTATATACAGATGAAATATAACAGACTATTCAGTCAGTAATTCATGAATCAAATTTCGTCTCGCTAAAAATAACTGACATTGAGTCATTGAATAAATACAGTGAATTCATCAGATACTGTGTCGAGTATTTTTCTCATTTAGTTTTTTTATCGCTATTTCAAATCTTCCTCAACGGCTGCGCGATTAGCCTTCGATCGTCATTGCAATACTATATATTTATGATTCGAAAGAAAGAGTTACTATTTGCCCGGTGAATGAGAGAGGAATTCGCTCGCGCCTTCGCATAGGACTACCATAAATGGCGTTGAGTTCTCCTCGGGACTCCGTGTCAGTTATTACATACAATTAGCCTGAGATGCTGTCGGGAGAGAGGGCCGCCGGAGCCGCGCAAGGTCTGCCTGCGGTCTGACGCTTAGCTAATCATTGTTTGCTGAGTGCGAATTAAACAGAGAGAGAAAGGAAAACAGAGAGGGAGCGAAGAAATGGCTTAGAAATTTAATACTAGGATCGGCCATATTTCAGAGTCGATCAGTAATTATATGTGGCCTCGTGACGCAGGTGAGCATAATCATTTCTGGACTCAGATATCCGATATGCGTGAATCGAGGATACAAATAGAACGAATGCATAGAGCCGATCAGTTGACATTAGCTAACAAACTGGAGAGTGCGATCGCTAGAAAGGGTGAGGTAACCTCGAGGGAGTCATAAGGAATTCATGAAACATTGGATCCAAATATCAGCATGAAAGTTATTACGAATGTTTGAAGCCACGATTTTTTCAATTAAATCTATATATATATATATATATATTTTTTTTTTTTATTTTAATGTTTGTACTAGAACTAGAATTATATACTAGAACTAATATACATGAAGAAAAATGATTTCATAAAAATGGACAACCAACAGATTTTGATTAAATCAATCAAAATTTCGGTTATCTTAACTAGAAAATTTTCTAGTTAAATCTACTAAGATTCTAGTTGAGACCAAAATTCTGATTGATATAATCAGGATTTTCGATTTATCCATCTTCAACTAAACATTTTTCTTATGGCATGTATATCTTTGTTAACTTAGAGATTATTAGATTTTGTTTCGAAATGATACAACGAGTTTGAGAATGTTACGCATTAATATTTATTTTACAAACGGACAAATTAACTGTGGAATTAACTTTAATAATGCTATAATATGAATAAATGGTACCATAGTGACGTATGTCATTATTCATATTATATTCATATTATAGCAGTATTTTTGTTAGAGTTAATTGATATATTTATTTGTCAATTATTAATAAATTAATAACATTTCTGTCGAACTCATTATAATACTTTGAAGCAAACCTGACAATCTCTCATGTTGGTAAAATAATTTCGGATGGATGATTCTTTCCGCAGTCGTGCATAGGTCACCTAAATTTAGACGAAAACCATACCACATCAAATCGATACGTCAATAATCAAGTTCTGCACGGAAGGGAGATCAAAGAAAATTTTGGGGTGCACGCCCCAGTAATCTCAGTAGAAATCCTTCAGGGATTCTGAGACGTCGATATTTCGTATGAACTCTATCGCGGCACATGTAGGTTACTCCAATAAAGTGCATTGCAAGTGCTTCTTAAACGGTCAATTATTCCGAAGCATTATGGCGATGACTCGGGCGTATTGACCGGAAGTTGCGAATAAGTACACGCGATAATCATAGAAGTAGTTCGCGTACATCTTAAAAATTCGAACTATTTTATATTTACCTATATTTACCTATAAAATATTTACCTATATTTATGTGCATTACTTAAAAATATATAAAAATGCTAAAGAATATTTCTGGAATTTTTACGAATTGTTCTTTGCAATTAAAATTTGCAAGATTTACTTGTTGCCAATTGAATTTTATACTATACTTTTCAATATCAATTTGATAAGTACATTTTTAAATTTAAGAGTTTAAGAAAGCATAATTCATAATCTTTTTAATTACATTAGATATTAATTAGATTAGATTATTAAGATTTTATATATGTATATATATATATATAAACTATATATAAATCTAAAATTACGAAAATTGTGGCAAATTGCAGATCAACTTCGTAGATCCTATTTTATTACCACTGACTTAATTACATTTTCGCCTCAATGTAATAACGCCGGCAGACTGCAACAGACCGGGGATGCAAGCGCGATCGCTGCATAAAGGGCGTGACGAGTCGTTCTCATGAAACGGCGCAGTGCGACGGGACGACTTCGTCGAAGTGTGCGTTCCTGCGGAGCTTTCAATTGCTGTAAATGTTTGAATTACATGTCTCGAGAATCACGAAAATAAACTATCGTGGAACGAAAAAGCACGATGTGACCGTCGCCGCCGTGGATGGAACAGCTGAGAACTCTACGGGACGTCGTCTCTCTCGCGTATTGATTGCCGGGACGCCGACGCGGCTCGACGCCGGGACGCCGCCCGCTGTAAAAGCTGCGCCTTCAAAGCGCCGCAATTTCCCGGAATTCACCTGCCGCGTACGTGTGCGTAGTGCGCACGTTCATAGTAGAATCGCCGCTTTAACTTCGTCGGGGATTGCTCATAGCGAAGCTATATAGCGCGTGTTTTTTCGCTTCTTCCTTTCACGCGCGCGACGCGTTTATGTTCACGCGACGTCGTAAGACGTCTGGTGCTCGACGTTATAGTCTTTCGTTAGGCTAATTGGTGCTCTAGGGTGTGTTCCAGAAATCGTCGAGAAGTGTGAAGCATCTTGAGAAATATGAGCGACGAGAGTCATTCGGAGAAGTCCGCTATCTCTCATGTTGTTGAACGTTTTTAATTAGAATGTTGAAACCGCACGTAATTTCTTTGAGAAATTATGTTCTCTTTCGGAAAGACAGAGAGAGAGAGAGAGAGAGAGAGAGAGAGAGAGAGAAAGAGTAATCCTGATGCTTCGCACGATCTCTCATTAGTCTCGACATTTTTCAACATGCACTTGTAAATAACTTTCTCTTTCTCTCTTACTGAATATAAAAAAAAAATCACAATATATTTTTAAAAATATATATCATATATTAAATAAATATGCAATATATTAACTCTACGGTACACGATATATTTTTTCCTGTTGAATTATTTTAGTAAATTACTAAAAATTCTGCGTTCATATAATATAGTTTTAGTAATTCATTAGAATGTAAAAATAATCTTCATATTCTTTTCATTAATATTCATTTTGTTTAATATTTTTTTGCATTCTTTTTCGTTCACGAACTATAATATTTCAGTTCAATTTTACGCCGAGTTTATTGCAATGCCATTTCGCCTACAACATCAATCGTTAACTGAAATTCACCATTGATAATTTACTGCAACTCGCATAGTTGCAAAAATGTCGTTCGACGCGCTTCTCAGTCGAATAACTCAATTCGCGTCTTCGACAATGACGACGCGATGCATTCCTTTTGAGGTATTTTTTAATTTGCTGCGACACGCTGAAAACAACCACAGGCTGATTTCTTTGCTTCTGAAAGAAAAAAGAAAGCAATACATATCTTGGAGGAAGCGCTCTAATTAGAATCGGCACACTGACAAATCGAGGCGATTATTAAGAATCGCGCGGACACGATGGAGCGAACCGCCCACATAACTGTTTTCTTTCCCATTTGCAATCGCCTTTCGAATGCTTTTCGTTTTTTTTTCTACACCGGTTGTGCAATTTTGCAGTTGGGACATTTAAGCCGGTGTTGTACTCCGATTAGCTTTAGCGAACGATAGATTATTCTGGAACGTGCGTGGGTAGTTACTTCAGCGTCGTTATTACGTTCATTAATTGACATTAATATTTTTTAGTAGTAGTAATGGAAAGAATAAATTTAAAAAAATAAAACGATGTATCTTATTATAAACGATGTAACTAGTGACGTAACTGGCATTACGAATGATATTCTTGTATGGATGTTACTGATTGCATCATAAATGTACCATATCAGTCGGCCTACGACTGTGTCGATAGTTATACGCATACATTTCGAAAACGTTCAGAATTTACGAGATAAGAGAAATTCACACTTGTCCCTGACCGCGCGATATGAGTTCTCAGGAAACTATCAATGCCGAACATGACGTCGTTAAACAAAAATGGTCTCGGTCGCAATCTAACATTGCTCGTTCTTATCTAAAAATCGACAACGGGCGTGGGAGTACAAAAAGACACGTGTAAGAGACGAGCTCAGACAATGCGATCTTTCTACAGCTAGTATTATATGACTCTTACGATGGTGTTTCGTGTACATAAATTGATCTTGATGTAAGATAGTCACACCTTTTACTTATTATTGATATTGATGTTGACAGATGTTTTGAGATATAATTTGAGAAATAATTTCTTAATGAAATAAATAAATAAGTTATATTAGACCGCTATATGAATCAATCAATATAAAATGTCGAAGATTTCAGAATTTCAATAAAGAATCACTAAATAAAATTGGGGTTAGTTTTTGATGCCTGATAATATTTCTATCTAAATTTTAAATACATTTTTTAGTTATATAAACTGTGCACCAATTATTGTTCGAACTTGAAACACAATTGTACTGAAGCTGAAATATTAATATTATAAATTAAATTGAGCGTCAATTTAATAATGATAATAAGCATCTTAAAACTGCAAAGAACTTCTTGAAAAATATCACTTTAAAATTTACATTAAAAATATTGGACACTTAAGATTCTTCAATCTCGACTCTATTTGGCAATTTTTTTAAAATATATATAAAAATATTTTTCTTCATTTTGATAGAAACGTATGCAAGAAAATTTAATAGATATTGAGCAGTACATACGTGACAGTTAATTTGAAACGTCACATTATCGTTAATAAAATGCGCTTATCAATGCAACATGAGAGACATTCGCATTGTGGTGTGCACATTCGTATCGCATGACGCGTAAATCGTGAGCGTTTGCCGAAGGCGGAATAAAATTGCGGGAGAACTAATTGACCTCCTAATTAACCCTTACTGCTGCCAGTGTCCTCAATCATGAACATACTTTTTCTTCATTCGTAATGCATAAATATGCAATTTTAGCATCACTGCTGTCCCAGTTCACGAATGCATTCTGAGTTAATTGAGGTCATCGTCCGTACTTTTCGAACAAAATAATTAATAGGGAGAAGGTACATTTTAACCTATCGCAAGGTTATTGTTTCATCTTTCAGTTTCTATCTTATAATTGGAAGTTTTTTTTTTTTTAGTATAAAAATCATGATATTATTAAGAAAAAATCAATTTAAGATGGAAATATGAGCATGAAAATTACTTTTAATTAATTCGTTAAAATTAATAACGGATCACATTTCAGAATTGATTGATTTATTTAGAATTTTTAAAAAGTTTTTGTAATATTTTTTGTAAAAATTTTTGTTATATATTATAGTAATTTGTAAAAGTTTCCGATTTTTCTCTCGACGGACAAAGACGGTAAGAAATTAATTTCATTATTAATTGCTCCCATCGGCGTTACGAGTGTTGCGCGAGTCTTACATTATCCGCGGTAAGTGCGTCCATCAATTACGAAAGTGAGCGTGGCGATAAGTTGAAATATTCCACGGCATTTCATTAGATGATTTCCTTGATCGTGTAACCGTCTCTAATCGATCCTCGGCAAATACACCCGCTTTATAGAGCGGGTTTTCGAGATATAAATTTCACTCGTACAGTTTCACATTCTAAATTACGTATAGAGCAAAAGTCGGAAACGAGACAATGTATTGCGAATGTAATGGGCGATCAACGATCGAATTGCCATAAATCTAGATGGATTACAATGTGCGTGGTTACAACGTGTTGTTTCCCTGGGGAAATTTATTCGAGATTATTTAAAGCCTTATTTGCGTCGGAATATTTTCGCGAACACGTAGAGAGCGCGATTAATTCTGTTTAGACACCTTGATGAATTTGCCAGGATATGAAACTTACCTTAAGTATCTTTATAAAATATTACAGATTTTATCTTATGAGCAGATATAGATTGTCAGTTACAGTAATTTCTTCAATGAGCTTATAAATCGGATTTATGATATATACGTGATAGTAAATAAATTTATTATTACATATGTATATATGTAAATTAATTTAGTTGAAGTAAATTAAATTAAACAAATTCGTATCAATAGTTAGAATTATTTATCTCTAATTTGAGTATGTTAACTATTAAATTCATTTTGTAATTATATCTTGTCTGTTTAATATAAGTATTTATTAGAGTATTAATATAAGTATTTATAAGTGTATAATAGATGTATTTAAGAGTTAAATAAATAATATAATATGATATTAACTTATCAAAGAATATTACTTTTAATAAGATATTAATTATTAATAATTAACTATTAACAGCTTCATTTGCGATAAGTTTTTATATAATTGATTGTTAATAAATAACGTGGAAAGTGATCGAAAGAGGCAAAAACAAACTAGACCAGAATAGAACAACGTGCTTACTTTCGCTCGATATTTTTTGCTAGCGATAAACAAAAAGCACAAAATCTTTGTGACATGATCGGACATGATCGGACTCGTATTCTCGCGATCAAGATCCAGTGTGTATCGTTCAAACGAATCGCGTCTCGTAGATCGCACTCCTCTCTTCCCACGAGAGCCTCCCCGCGTGCACACGATCCTGGGAAGATCGGTCGGTGATGATAATGCCAAGATAGCGATCAGTATCTCGTCCGGAGGTTCCATCACTTTCTCCGCCGTGTACATCTATACACAGTGTTTCAGGAAGAAGTGTCATATATGCGGAAGCTGCAGGATATCGTTCCGAGAAAAAAGTTCATATAAATGAAGGTGCAGTTTTGCAGTTATGAAGCCGCAAAGAGATATATTAAATACGTCAAGAGTATTTCAGAGAACAAGCTTTAAGTTTTTTGAGAAGAAACTCAAATATAAATCATATATTTTCCTCGATAAATAATTTATCGAATGTAATTTCATCGATTTTTAGAAAAGATTTTTTCTTGACAAATCGATGATATTCCATATGATAGATTCGTGTTAAATGATTTCGCAATTATTTAACTCTTTAATCTGTATCTAATTCCTTATTTAAATAGTTATATATTTTTTATTTTCTATGAATTCATCAATATTTATGTGTAATTCTTTCTATTTAAATTCCCACCGATCGATTCCTTATTTAAACAGTCATAGTTTTTTTATTTTTTGTGAATTCATCAATATTTATGCATGTTTCTTTGTATTCAAATTCTCACCGATTATCTCCTCCATAACTTATTCGTGAAACGATCTATATGTCATAAAGAGGATATTGATTGTCACAAAGAGGATAGATATTGTGATTATCAGATGATCGATTTTTTAATTCCTTCTTAGCCTATTCTGACCAGTCAACACTTGTGACGTAATCTCGTTTGAATCACTCGTTCGATATTCTTGATGGTCATTGCACCTTGATGTATTGATTAATGTTTATCCAAATCGATATTCCTTAAACGGTCCGCGGACTGACGACTTTTTTCTAGTCATTGCGTAGATAGGAAGACCAGCTGGATAGTGAATTTTAAGTAGTCGCCTTCTTCATTCCTTTAAAAATCGATTTTAACAAATTATCATAATACTGATGATGGCAATGAATTGATATTTATTAATAAAATTAATCAGTAAGAGAAATATAATATATAAATATAATTATAAATGTTTATGTCTGATTATTTGACTTATTTGTGATATATGGAAATGAGAACTGAGGTTTTAATTACGTGCATTTAACTATGTTGCTTATAAAGTAATTATGTGAACAATGTACCAATAATTACATGAAGGTTTTTGTAACATGAATTTCTTTTGACTAAATAAAATTTTATTTACAAATATCTGTTACGTCTCTCTCTGATAAAATTAAATTTCCTTTTGAAGTTGACACAACTTCAGAGTTTTATTTAGAAAGTGCAGGTTTAAATTACAGATGTATTAATAACAACAGCTGGAATGATTTTTAAACGACACAACGGGGGGAGTTTCTTCGAGTGGCTCAAGTTGTAAGTCCACTCGTATTGGCGAAAGATAAATGAAATTTCCGCCACTTTCGCTCGTGTGCTCTTATATATGACACGGCGAGATTTTGCGATTATAAAAGTTAATTCAGTTTGTTTGAGTTTCGAGTCTTTCGCGATTACAAGTAAGATGCGAAAGTGATAATTAGTAACGCATCTTTAATCAATTTCAACATTTCGCTGATCTTATCATTACGATCCTTTGCTAATATATACGAATTTCCAAAATGATTTCTAATCGACTGCATTTAAACTATACAATTAACGTAGATTAATTTAAATTGACTCACAAAGTATAAATTTAATTGATGATAATCGATTTAATCAGTGGTTAATATA
>Ga0157363_1003936_pt1 | contig 13589 bp, 6 predicted proteins | sample AttsexASBM1_FD_111477 | JGI IMG/M metagenome (GOLD analysis project Ga0157363, IMG submission 111477) | Fungus gardens microbial communities from leaf cutter ant in Ribeirão Preto, State of São Paulo, Brazil - Atta sexdens ASBM1 | ecosystem: Host-associated > Fungi > Mycelium > Unclassified ...
GTTTCCGGCTAAAATGGTCGAGCGTGTATGAATGTCAGAACTAACACAAGATCAGAGTTTTCAGAGCCTGCATGCTGTACCCTACTGCCTCTATGGATAGTAGCAGAGGTATCCAATGAACATAAATTCTTTCTGTCACAGAATTCCAGGAACTAACCAAAAATAATCCCATTGTCCTGGTCATCAAAACACAGGATAGCTACTAGCACGATTTCAGTAAGGCGCTATTTCTATTTTGAACATACCTCAGTAAGCGTACAAGAAGTGAGGATATTCTGTTGAGAAATAATTCATATCGATGTCATAATATGCTCTGTTGGCAACCGAGTGTCATAGGAATGATTGTGAGTAATTGAGTATGGACATTTATCTGAGAACAATTAATTTAGAAATAGGACAAAATTTTCTTTGCAAATAATTCCTTATTAGGTACTTATATAGAGTCTCATCTATACTTAGAACTTCAGCTAAATCCTAAGTGAGTATTGTATTTGCATTAAGTAGCTAGTTTCTAATTTAGCTTCTTGTGCTAAATCATAAAGATTATTTGCATATATTCATAATGTCTATGACATCACTATGCTATTTACAGTATATTATATTTCTTGTTAAGTTTGGTCAGAGTTTTATGTCAACAAATTATTACATTGTTACATACCATTCAACATCTACACCTTTTCCATTCTCTTCTGGTGCAGATTACACTTTATTCCAATCACCTATCAACTTAAGAACTAAAACCTTTATTCCTCATCAATCTCATAGAGTTCTGAATAACAACTTCTATAGTGTTTGACAACCCAGAGTATGCATAGTAGTAGTATTATTAGAAAATATTTCCTGTATTTAAGAATAATAGCCACTATGTATAGTTATCTAGTCTGATAATTAACTTAGATTGTGTTATACTCACTCTAAGTACATCTAGGTTCTCTCTTCCAAAATATAACCATGCAATAAGTTTAGGCTAGATACAATATCTTCTATTGAAGCTAAGGTCACTCTATTTGCATAGTACTACTTCTGACCTCATCTTCTAATCTGACACATCATCTGTCTTGTCTTCTATACTACTTGCAGATAATCCTAGTAAGTATTATCCAAATCCAAATAATATCACATTCTAATCCAGTCACATCTGTCCCAACCTATAGATAATACCTACCTCTGTTAAAACAAGTAGTAGTAATCTATATTTACACTGATGTCCCACTGCAGTACTGTTGAACCTTTTGGACCCTTGCTTACCTCCTCACAATTATTGACCTATCTCTTTCAGCTACTGGCTAATAAGCTCTCAATACTCAGTAAAATTCTACTAAGGTTTCTAACCATACCACTTCATCATTCCATAGTTAGATTACCAAATACTCCACCTAGTGTTCTACTTGATTAGTATGAATACCTCTAGAAAACTCTATTCTGTTCTCTTAGGATTTTTCTAAAGATAAATTATCTACTTAGTTATCTAAACAATACAACTTAGGATTTCCCTAGAGTTGTCAACTTTACTATATCACTGTAGTCTTTTCCCAGTTGCCCCAATAGAAATCTTATTCTGTTCTCTCAGAACTTTCTAGAGGTAAGTGCCATTTGTACTTGTCAGCTAATATGCTTAAAACTTCTTAGAGATTGTGAAAGTTTGTAAAACCCTATAGACTCCACTAGTCAGTATGACACTCAGAGTATATAGTAGACTATTAACAACTACTTATCAATAGTAGTACTATTATTGGTGGAAAGCTGAATATAAGTGATATAAAACAAGTATATAACTTGGAACTGGTTAATAATAGTATCTGATGTTTATATACTCTACAGAATATAATTTGCATTATTTGAGTACATAAAATACAGAAGTTGGAACAATCTTTGGCTTCAGCTTATATACTGTATCTCTACTAGTCACACTGGTCACATATTTTGGAAGAGATACTTAGAATATTATTAGTAGACAAGTCCACTGGAAGATAGAAGGTATGTTATTGCTAATACCAGAAGTTGGTGATAGTTTTAGTTGATTTTTAGAATAAGACTTACAGTGTAACTACCAGCTTATATACTAAGTATGCTACCAAGGATAGTTATCTAGAAATAATGACTGTTAAGTGAGCTACCCTAGTTTTAGGTAATTCTTAGATGTCTGGAATAGAGGTCTATAGAGTTGTTAAGAGTTCAGCAAGAGTATCCACATTAGAAGAGGATAGGAAGTACAGATAAGAAAGGAGGTATTATTTGGGGGTTGGAACAGATGTGGCTGGATTGGAATGTAACATTATATCATATACTCATAAGTAGATATTATTGGTGTTTCTTCTTGAAAAAGGAAAATATATTTGTGCAAACATGTATAATTAGAGACTTTTAATCATGTTTTCTATGATTGTATTGGATGCAATGGGACTGTTAGTGATATATTATTAGAAAGTTTTCTACTTTCAAGATAATATTTCTTTTTACTTTTGTATTTTCTCTCTCTTTCTTAGTTTTTATTTTATTTAAGCAGTTTTATACAAGTAATAATAAAAGGAGAACTTGGAGATTTCAGAGTATAGCCACAAGCAGGGGTTTCAGTGGTGAAACACTGATAGGGACTAGATAAAGAAACTCTGCCATAGAAGACTGAGTACTTGCAAGGTTTGGGACAAAGTATAATACTACTGCAAAAGTATTAGACACAGTTTACATCTTGTTATTCAGGATCCAATGAGGTCTTGTGGAAGTCCAAATAAGTTGTTATACATTATCCAAGAATGTGAAAAATATCAGAACAACCTTTAGCTTCAGCTTATATACTATATCTTTACAAGTTGCACTAGTTGCATATTTAAAAGAGGACTTAGTAAACTTAGGAAATTGAGATTACTAGAAGATAGCAAGGTGTATCATTACTAATACCAGAAATTAGTGGTAGTTTTGGTTAATTTCTAGGATAAGCTATTACAGTATAAACTACCAGTTTATATACTAAATTTACTGTTACAACTCAAAGATCTTAGAGTAGATCAATAAATAGAATCTTGTATTGGGTTAACACAAGAGAACTTAATAGAGAACTCTGTACAGAAACATCTACCTTATATACAAAACTTTGATAGTCCATGCTACTACTTTCCTGGCCTACCTTAAAGACCATGTATTCTTCTCAAGGTTAGTATGTGGGATATATGTTGTATAATGTCATCCTTCTAGAATCTTTTACATCTTTCTTTATGTCTCATGACTTGTGACTATGTTATCTGATGTGAATAATGTGTGACAGCATAATCTTGTCACTCTAACCCTAACCCTAAGTTCCAGAATAGAAAAATAAATGAAAAGTAAAGTAAAAAAGGAAATATTAAATGAAAAAGCTAGCATCTACAGTTTGTAACTCTGACATTTACTACCTAGGATAGCTATCTGAAATAAAGACTGTTAAGTGAGTTACCCTAGATATTAGTAATCCTTGGACATCAGAAATGGAGATCTATAGAGTTGGGAAGGATTTAGTAAGAATATTTAAGATGAAATAGAGACTGTTAATCTGTACTAGAAGAAGTTGGAAAGTGTAAATAAGGGAACAAGTGTTATTTGTAGGTTGGGAATTAATATGGCCAGAATGGAATGTGACAAGATGTGTTATGAAATAATACTATCATGGAAAATATTGGGGTTAAAAATAAAATAATATCACTACAGAGAGTAAACTTTGATTGATTGAACCTAGAATATGATAATATTTCTTTTTTTAGAGCTGGGCCTTCAAAGTTCTATTCAGTTTATCCAGGAAATCTATTATAATGCCTTAGTTAATATAAAAGAAGAAAAATAATTTTGTTTCTTTTTTCTTATTACTATATTTCTCTTATAATCTCTTTTGACATTAGATCTTAATATAAAAATTCTTGGATGATAATGAGAGAATATGAGACACTAATACAAAGAGAAGCTACAGCTTTAAGCCTATTTTGAAGAGGTGGTGAGAATATGACATGCTGAGAAAACTAGACTGGTAATAGAAGTCAGAGCAAGAAAATAAGCTATATGGAAGCAGCATAAAGAAAAGATAGTAAAAAGATAGTATAAAGAAAAGCTAGAGAAACTTTAGGAGGAGGTTCTGGTCAGAGAGTTCTGTTGGATTTATAGACAATAGACTTGGTTTTTGTTTTATTTTATTTCTTTCTTATTTTTTATTTTTATTTTTATTTATTTTTATTTTGGATTTTATTTATAAAAAAGATCATAAAATATTTTTCAATCGCTTCTTTTCCTCTTACCACCATCTTATATAGTAGCGCCTATTGAAAATTCAGCGAATAAATTGTCTTTTTCCTCTACTTCCTTCAGCTCTTCAGCAATGTCTGCCAACTTCAAGAACCCTTTACCAACTATGTCTTCAGAAATGAACATAGGGATGGATATTCAGCTGGGACCAGTCCTTACTAACAGTTCCGAGGTACGATGACGAAATCCTTTATCCTCTGTCAATTCCTCTAGGGATTCTTCAATGGTTTCCTCTGGTTGATCTACTCCTTACCATGACAGAATGGATACTGATCCAGATGATTCCCCTCCCAACAATGAAGTTATCAATGAATGTCTTGAGCTGTCATATGAAACAGAGCAAGAGAAAGCATTGAGGATTGGTAAGGCGACCAACCAACAGGATATCTCGAGGCCTCAGGACACTAATAACGAGGCAACCCCTTCTCATGTTCAACATAAGGATGATGTAATCAACATACAGCTTTCTTACGACTCTCAAGCACCGACCAAACCCGAATTATGGAGTGGTTCCTTCCACTCCATTTCCCTTCATGGCTCTATTGAGCATTTCACTTCTGATTCCAAGAATATCAAGGTTACCCTTAACTTCTTGGCCAAGTATATTCAAGGTAAACAAGTCAATGGTGGCAAAGTCAATGATCTCAGTGACTTCGATGGCATGGGAGATGCCATTTGGAACTTTATATCTTTGGTCTATGTGGCTAAATGGGATGCTTTACTTACTGATCAGAAAACGAATACTCTTAGGTCCAAAATTTCTGCAAAATTTACCCCAAGAACTCCTCTGTCCAACAGTAATACCAAGAAGGATACTCCCAAGTCTACCCCTATCACCATCAATAAAGCACCACCTCTTCCCTCTCTTCTGGCCAAAACTAAGAAGGAGATCAATGTTATTTCCAAATATTTCCATCCCAAGAAACCCTCAGTCGAAAACAATGCTCAGCCTTCCAAAGGCCAACTCGGTAAATCTTATGCGCAAGCATCCAAATCTTCAACAAGCACATCCGAAGTCTTAAAAATCAAAGAAACATTCTCTGCCTTAAATGCTCAAAAAATTGATCAGGTGAACAATATTGTCAACGGTCAAAGCAAACTGAAACCTTGCATCAAGATGACTACTAAAGGTCCATCTAGAAAACATATCATCATACTGATGAGTAGCGACAATGTTTCTTCATTCATGAAAAACTCTTCCCTTAATGTGGCTAACATAAACAGATAGCTACGTAATGCTAAATCTGATGTCTTAGTAGATTATGTTTGATCTAACAACACGGACATCATCATCATCACCAACAAGGTCATGCAACAATCTGACCTATCCATCATAGATCATTATGTGAAGAATGCCAATGACATCAACGCTCTTCAAGTTGAAGACTCAAGACTCTCCAAGTCTAAATCGTATCTGAAAATCATTGGCATACTGTATTACCCTCATACGAACTCCCAAGAGAATCTCAAGTCGTCAGATGTTGAAACCATCCTCAAACAAAATTACATCTTCGACAATATTTCTCTTGCATCCAGACCAAGAATAATCAAAGTCTCTCCAAAGTCCAACATGGCCATTGTCTGGATAGATATATGGGACGTACAAAGTGGTCATAACGCTAAATTGCTTATTAACAGGTGCTTCAATGTTGGTAGAGCGAACATGAACCCTGGCGTTCCCCAATGCAAAAATTGCTGGAAGTGGGGACACTCAACTTTCTCATGCAGAATACAAGGTGCCAAGTGCGTCAAATGCAATGGACCCTACAAATCCAAACATCATAGGGAATTCAGTTGGTGCTGCAAGGCAAACGCCAAAACTAACCCGCCCAGATTAGAAACAAAGAAAGGCAAACCATGCCCTCATACGTTCAAATGTTCTAATTGCAAGGGAGACCATCAAGCTGACTCCAACCATTGTCTGTTCTGGAGGCATCGATTCAATAGAGAATGGCATGTGAAAAAATATGCTGAGATCTGTGAAAACAGGTCGCAATCAATTCATTCTGAGGGGAACGGTAGGTTTAACCAATGATTGTGTGAAATCTCAAAATTTTTTCGCAAAATGTTCACAAGAACTCACTCATTGTCAACAATATCCTCGAAACTCACTACCAGTTCAATATCATTTTAATCCAAGAACCACCTTGGTCTGAAATTCGCAAAATTTCAAGTACTACGAGTTGTGATAGAGAACCCCTCATGGGAACCTGCTACCATTCCAACTGGATCGCATTTGCAAGAACTCCTTCAAGTGGTAATGATTTTCCAAGAGTAATTACTTATATCAACATTCGCCTCTCGTCTCTTCGTTTTCTTCTTCACAAAGACATTTTTAACAATCGCGATATTAGTCTCATTTCTTTTATTAACAATGACGTTTGTCACTACATTCTGAATGTGTACTCTGACTCATCTCACTCGGCTTTAAAGTATCTTAAGAATACTGAAGTCAATATCGATAACGTCCTTCTTATGATGGGCGATTTTAACATCAGAGATAGTTTATAGGACCCCTCTTTCCCTTTTCACTCTTTGATTAGTGATGATTTAATTATGATAGCAGACTCTTTCGATCTCGCCCTATCCTCCCCGACTAACTCTGGCCCCACCAGGTTCTCAGACACGGTATGGGAGTCCAACTCTGTTATCGACCTGATGTTTCTTCAATATGGATCTGCGGAACTGGACAACCATTCTATCCTCCCTGACTCTCGCCTATCTTCAGACCATGCGCCTCTCTTGATCGACATTCCTGTTTTCAACAAGATCATCCATACATCCAAACTTACAATCAATCCTAAAAGCGAACAAGAAACCGAGTTTATCAAGGATGTTATTTCGAACTTCAAAACAATAGACACATCCAATATTGAAGACATCGAAAAACTGGAACAAGTAGTCAACCTACTCAGATCAATCATCGATCAAGCGTGGTCAAAAAATGCAAAAAAATTGAAAATCTCTAAACACTCCAAACAGTGGTGGTCAGAATCATGCAGTCGGGCTCTCAACACCTACAGGACAGCAAGAAGTCTCGAAAACTGGAAATCATTCAAAAAGACTGTCAAAGACGTCAAGTGATCTTTTTTTGACAAAAAAATTCAAGAAATTGCAAATAAAAGTCGAGGCCCATGAGAGCTAATGAATTGGATCAAGAAAAGGAAACTCCCAGCAACTGAATCAATCAAATTTGACAATTGTCCATGCCTCACTCCTGAAAGCTTATGGAACGCCCTTCATAGCTTGTTCAATACAGCACTTCACCGTCAAGTTGACTTCAGCATTCTCAATGAAGTAGCATGCAAACCATCTCAAGGATGGAATCCATTCTCCAGATACGAGTTTAAATCAGCGATTAGCAAATACAAGGACTCATCTTCACCAGGACCTGATAGGTTAATGTGGCGTCACTGGAAAATTATTATTGCAAACGACGATTGTCTATCTAGAATCATCAACATCGCTGACGCTTGTATTGACTTAGGTCTTTGGCCAAAATACTTTAAAGTGTCTATCACAATCGTCATATCCAAGCCAAATCAATCATCGTATGATCATCTGAAAGCCTTCTGCCCTATTATCCTTCTCAACACTCTTGGTAAACTCATAGAAAAAGTATTTGCCAAAAGACTACAATTCATAGTCGCGTCCAATAACTTTATCCACCCAAGTCAGCTAGGTGGCTTGAAATTCAAATCCACTGCTGATGCTGGCATTGCTCTCACTCACATCATTCGATCAGGATGGACCAGGGGAAGAGCAACTAGCTCTCTGGCCTTCGACATCTCCCAGTTTTTTCCATCACTAAATCATTGACTCCTTGTGCTCATCCTTGAGAAAGCCGGATTAGACCCTAAAGTCACGGCTTTCTTTGTGAACTATCTGATACAAAGAAGTATGAATTACCTTTGGAACAATCTCTCATCCCCTTTGTTGGAAGTCAATGTCGGAGTCGGTCAAGGATCTGCGCTATCACCTATCCTTTCCACTTTATATCTTTCACCGTTTCTTTACATTCTAGAAAATAGGTTCAAAAATCTCAATATTCCAATTTCCATTCTCTCGTTTGTTGACGATGGTCTTTTTATTGTCCAGAACAAGTCCTTCATCATTTCCAACTCACACCTTTTTTGCAGTTACAACATTCTCTCTAAACTTCTAGATAGTTTTGGTCTCGCCATTGAACACTCCAAAACTGAAAATTTCTATTTTAGCAGATCCCAGGGTGTCTTCAACCCTCTCCCTCTTGATCTTTCTCTGCTCGGAGGACCAATATTACAACCCAAGGATTTGTCAAGATACTTGGGATTCATTTTCAATTGCAAGCTTTCCTTCCACAAACACATCGACCACTACGCTAACAAAGCCTTATCAATGGTCAAGTGTATGAAGCTCCTAGGAAATTTGTCATGAGGCATTAGCCCACTCCAAAAACGACTTCTCTACAGATGTTGTGCGCTTCCAATAGCCCTATATGGCTTCCAGATGTGGTATTATAATAAGGCCCCAATATCTTACCACATGAAAATCCTCACCAAGATGCAAAGAAGAGCTGCTGTCTGGATCCTAGGGGCTTTCAAAACATCGCCTTCAGAAGGTATTGAAGCCATCGCCAGCATCATACCAATAAGATTCCATCTCCAAAAAATCGCAAAAAGATCCCAAATTTGCCCTCTCAAACTACCTGATAATCACATCTTGAAATACCTCATGGATGACCGTCCTCCTCAATCCAACTCGACAAACTCACTCAACATTGGATCACTAACCAACCGTCAGAGATCCTTAACCAAAGGTCATCTTATTGACTCTAGCATCAAATCCTATGGGATCGTCCCATCTTTTTCTCCTTTGGACCCTGAATTTTCTCCAGAACATCGTATTATTGACAATTTTTCTAATCAGTTTTCTTTTAATTTAGTCAATAAAAAAGAAAAAGAAACTCACAAGATTCGTGCTTAGGAACTCGATGAAATGGTTCTATGCAATGCTTCTCTTCCCAATACTGCCCTCATAATAACTGACGCTAGCATCAAGAATGATATCGCTATGTCCATCACACATCCATTTAACAAACCGCCCTCTAATCAAAACAGTTCATCACGCCTCATTTGTTACAAGTTCAGAGGCAGAGCTGTTCGCTATCAGATGTGGTATTAACCAAGCATGTTCCCTCGCCAATGTCTCCAAGATTATCATTGTAACAGACTCTATTCATATGGCAAGGAAAATTTTCAGCAATGACTCCCACCCTTTTCAAATTCATGCCACCGCTATCCTTAAAGAATTGCAAAAGTTCTTCATCTCTAGTGATGCAAATTCCATCGAATTCTGGGAGTGCCCAAGTAAACTCAAATGGAGATTCCATCACAACGCCGATAAAGACTCCAAATCCTTTATGGTAACACCTTCTTATCCATGCAAAATCTCTTGGGACTTTTGCAAGAAATCAGATAGTGATGACATCATCAATCAGTGGAAGATGACATTTCAAGCGTCTGAGGGGAAAGGCAAACAATTTCTCGACCTCTTAGATGACGATCTTAATGCTATTGAGCCATCTTATACCAAAGGAGGTCCGTGGCTTCAAATGGTTGGTCACTCCAACTCGCTATATGCCTGTGCCACTAGAGCAATCACCAACCACACTCCTATCGGAGAGTATAGGTTACGATTTTTCCCAAGCTTGGACTTTTCGTGTCCATGCAATAACTATCCAATCGAGTCGAGGAGACATATTCTTCACGAATGCAAAAGATTCAATAGGTATTGGAATCCTAGAAGAGATACACTGAAGCATTTCGTCATGTTCTTGATCGCCAACCCAAATGCCTTTGCATTTGATATCAATTAACTTTTCCTCTAAGTAGACCTTAGATACTTTCTTTTCTTTCTTTTTCATTTCTTTTCTACTCTCTAGTCCCATGTTAGTTTGTGTCCTATGTATGTAGTTACGAAAGTAGCTACCATGGTCTGCCTCCACATGCCGTGTAATAAATTGTTGATTTAAAAAAAAAAATCATAAAATATTTTGAAACAAATAATATTTTAAAGCATGACAATAGTATTGTGGCAATCACTAGTCATAATGACCAATAGGATCACTAACAATAAATCTCTCAGTAAGACTTAAGATAGTAGAACTCACAAGAAAACTTGACAAGGAGTTCCCATTATATTACTACTCTATTTATATAAGTTACATGTGATCCATGCTAATACTAATTTAATCTTGCTCTAAAGTCTATTTGTTATCCATGCTTTATTCTTATGTCTTCTATAAAGACACTATACTATATACATATACCCTGACATCGTTCTTCTAGCCTCTTCTAGCCTAGTTTAGGCCTATGACCTCACATCATGTGATATGTCATGTGACTACAGCCATATGCCTCTTCATTGTCAATAAAAAGAAAATCAAAAGAAAAAAATATTAAATCCAGAAAAATAGATAAAAGAAAAAGAAAAATGTTACTGCTTAATCACATCATAACAAATAGCATGTTAGTTTTATGGAAAGTACATGGACTTTAGAGTAGGTTAGTTATAGTATGTGATATAAAGTAAATTAATTTGTAACAGGAACTCCATTGAGTTCTCTTATATTACTTAATATAAGAGTATGTCTTTTGTTTTAACTTGAGACTTAAGTTATAATAGGTCTGATATTATAGAGAGTATTGAGATTCTCCTAGTCATGAGATCTCAAAGAAAGAAATTAGTTTATAGTTAATGAAGAAGGCTAAGAAAAAGTAAGTTAAGAAGGACTATAGGGAGAATCTGATCAAAATTGGGAATAAAAACCTTTGTAAAAGATATGTCTAGCTTACTATAGTAGATAAGTAAAAAATTTTCTAATTTACCAAAACTTTACTGAGATTTCTTCTTCCACAGTTAATTTTTAGTTTATGTAGAGCATATTATTATCAAGTAGTAGTGTATCTCTTTTCATAATAATACTAGCAGAAAAAAGCTGAACCCCATCTATAGTAGGATTCTCAGTACTATTAATAATATACTTTAAAAATTTGTTAATAAATACTATAAAATAGATAAGTTTCTTTAGAATTTGGTAAAGATCTAGAATTTGAATATATTACAATTGGTAGGATTGAGACTACAGTCAACATATAATATAGGCTAGTAAAGTTCACAAGAAATAGTGAGAAAGAAGATGAAAATAGGAAAGAGTCTATAGAAGAATCTGAGAAAGTTGAGAAGAAGAAAGAGATGTGAATGCTCTCTTCTGTCTCTTATTAGAATATTAGTTTCATGTCATATATTACTATGACTTAACTTGATTTTTGTTAACTAAGTGGGCTAAATGAGCAAAACAATTAAAAGAGTCAAAAGAAAAATAAGAAAGAACAAAGAATAATACTAAGAAAAACCCTGTTAAAAGTGTATAGAGGCTAGAGTTGACTTGCAGCAGTGTGATCAAGAAAATGAGAAAAAACTAGGCTTGACAGAATATGTAATATGGAAATCAGATATTGAGTCTATAGCATGAATGAGTTCAGTGATAGAAAGCTACTTAGATTTATCTTGAGTATCTTTATACCCTATCCAAATGATCTTGTAGAGGAGCTTGTATATCAGAATCAAGAACAGTAGACTTGTCTCTTTCTCATTATATTTTATTTATCTAAATCTTTTCTATTTTTACTTTAACTCTTCTGTTTCTTTTTGTCTCTTTTCTTATTTCAGACTTAGTAAAGTAGAAATAATGTGATATTACATATCATAGTAATGGTCACAATATCATGTGACATATCAGAAGGGTGATATCATACATTATAGAAGATGATGACTCTTATCTACATAACTTATAACATTTAAAGTAGATTAGATATAAGGTATACACAAACCATGTATAAAGAGTAGACACACCTGGACTAGAAAATCCACTGAGTTCTCTTGTATTAACTAATACAAGATTCCACTTTTGCTCAAATATCTGAGCTAAGTCATAATATTGCAAGCCTATTAGTAGTTAAGTTTGGAGTCTACTATTTGTAAGATTTTATACTCAAATCTCTCATTGATAATCACTGTATTACAAACTTTGTTCAGGTTGTATCTCCACAACCAGTAGACTGATTTTAAAAAACTAAGTTGTACTAGAAAGTCCCAAATGATGGCTATCCACATATATATGAGATATACAAAAGTGACAACAGATTACTGAGATATCAGACCATTAGTATCTACAAGTTTCATTGGCTATTATCTTAAGAATGACTAAATGGATTTCTACAATCAAAGTTGTATTGGAAAGTACTTGTCAAATGATTTCTAATGATATATTATACATTATATAAAGATAAGTATTTATAAAGTTTCAAGTATATTAATGTAGTGATATAATTAGTTACCTTTTAAAATTAGCCTTACATCTGCTATGACAAATAACAGCCCTACCAGGTACAAGTTTTAATCATGTGATGAAAACAGCTTGTGCACAGATTATCACTATCTTGTATATATATCTCTGTGTCTAAGGATTAGACCTTAGACTTAGCAACATCAATTATTCTTATTGATACTACTTATTATCTATCATCACTATCTCCTTATACTGAATCTCTGAATCACTGTCAAGTTATCTAATTTTCAAGTATTACAATCAGTGAGTAGCTTATTTTGTGACAGTAAGAGAAATAGGGTTTTTGGAAGTAGTAATCAGACTAGATAGGATTAAGATAAAGGAAGAAAAGATAAGAGAAGTGTTAGTATTACAATTCAGGACTCAGTGATAAGTCAAAAGATGAACCTTATATAGAGTTTACACAAATCTTAGCTTACTCTAAAGGCCATATATATTATATATTATTAACATATGGAATGATATCATTATTCTAGAACCTTTTACAATATTCTATGTAATACATGATCATATAACCAATGTATGATACTATGTCATGTAATATCACACTAACCTCTAATTCTAAGTCCAAAAATTAAAATTAAAATAGAAAAAAAATAAGAAAAAATAATTAAAAATAGATCAAGTCCACTATCTTTGATTCTGATAGTTATATTGGCTGACTTTAAAGAGAGTCAAGAATATATAGAAACTTTTAGGACTAGCTAATTATTATCAGTAGTTTATTAAAGATTTTGCATTCATAACCAAACTATTATACTATCACAAATAAGATACTCATTGGTTGTGATACTTAAACTGAATAGTGTTCTGGAGGTTTAGTATAAGAATGTGATGATGACAGATGATGAAAAGTATTAACAGGAATAATTGATATTGTTAAGTCTGAGGTTTAGTTCTCAGATACAGAGGTATATATACAAAAGAGTGA
>Ga0157363_1003938_pt1 | contig 13587 bp, 8 predicted proteins | sample AttsexASBM1_FD_111477 | JGI IMG/M metagenome (GOLD analysis project Ga0157363, IMG submission 111477) | Fungus gardens microbial communities from leaf cutter ant in Ribeirão Preto, State of São Paulo, Brazil - Atta sexdens ASBM1 | ecosystem: Host-associated > Fungi > Mycelium > Unclassified ...
CACGTCCGGCGTGGCGATAGGGCCGATCTCTTTGCGTACCCAGTTGCGCACTTCCGTATACAGCTCCGCTGACGGCTCTTCGCCCTGATTCAGGGTGATATAGGCGTAAATGGCCTGCCCTTTAATGCTGTGCGGAATACCGACCACGGCCGCTTCAGCAATTTTCGGATGTGAAACCAGCGCGGACTCAATCTCTGCCGTGCCCAGACGATGTCCGGAAACGTTCAGGACATCATCCACGCGTCCGGTGATCCAGTAGTAGCCATCTTCATCGCGCCGCGCGCCGTCACCGCTGAAGTAGCGATGCTTAAACGTGGAGAAGTAGGTCTGTTCAAAGCGTTCATGATCGCCAAACAGCGTGCGCGCCTGACCAGGCCAGGAGTCATTAATAACCAGGTTACCCTCGGTTGCGCCCTCAAGCTGATTGCCTTCGTTGTCCACCAGCGCCGGCTGTACGCCAAAGAAGGGTTTGGTGGCCGAGCCCGCTTTCAGCTCGGTTGCGCCCGGCAGCGGCGTGATCATAAAGCCGCCGGTTTCAGTCTGCCACCAGGTATCGACGATGGGGCAGCGGCTGTCGCCAATCTTTTTGTAATACCACTCCCAGGCTTCCGGATTGATCGGTTCACCCACGGAGCCCATAATGCGCAGGCTGCTGCGTCGGGTGCCTTCAATCGCCCGATCGCCTTCCGCCATCAGCGCGCGAATCGCGGTGGGCGCCGTGTAGAGCAGGGTAACGTTATGCTTGTCGACGACTTCCGCCATCCGGCTCGGCTTCGGCCAGTTGGGCACCCCTTCAAACATCAGCGTGGTTGCGCCACAGGCCAGCGGCCCGTAGAGCAGATAGCTGTGACCGGTGATCCAGCCGACGTCTGCGGTGCACCAGTAAACGTCGTCGTCATGGTAATCAAAGACATATTTAAAGGTGCTGGCCGCATAGACCAGATAGCCGCCGGTGGTATGCAATACGCCTTTTGGCTTGCCGGTCGAACCGGAGGTGTACAGAATAAACAGCGGGTGTTCCGCTTCAACCGCCACCGCTTCGTGCTCTGCGCTGGCCTGGCTGACCAGATCGTGCCACCAGAGATCGCGTCCCTCATGCCACTCCGTGGTTTTTCCGGTGCGCTTAAATACGATTACCTGCTTCACGCTGGTCACCAGCGGATTTGCCAGCGCGTCATCAACATTCTTTTTCAGCGGAATGGCACGTCCGGCGCGGATACCCTCATCCGCCGTGATCACCAGCTTCGCGTTGCTGTCGACCACGCGTCCCGCCACGGCTTCCGGCGAAAAGCCGCCAAAAATCACTGAATGCACGGCACCAATACGCGCGCAGGCCAGCATGGCGACAGCGGCCTCCGGCACCATCGGCATATAAATGGCCACCACGTCGCCTTTTTTAATCTCAAGCTGCGTTAATACATTTGCCATGCGGCAGACGTCAGCGTGCAGCTCCCGGAAAGTCAGCGTTTTACTTTCACTGGCGTCATCCCCTTCCCAGATAATGGCCGGGCGATCGCCCCGCGTCGCCAGATGGCGATCCAGGCAGTTAGCCGCAAGATTCAGCGTGCCATCTTCATACCAGCGAATAGAGATATTGCCCGGCGCAAACGAGGTATTTTTCACCGTGCTGTAAGGCGTGATCCAGTCGAGAATCTTTCCCTGCTCACCCCAGAAGGCGTCAGGATCGTCCACGGACTGCTGATAGCGCGCCGCATACTCGTCGGCATTAATCAGGGCGTTCGCTGCGATGGCAGCGGGTACAGGATGCTTGTGAATTTGGCTCATGGCTGACCTCCTTGAAGATGTTAATCATATGTCAATCAAAGGTTAATTGAAGAGGGGGCAGGGGCTTTGTTTCGGTTTTGCAGTCTGGATCACGGCCTGCCGGCATGCGCTAAAGCGCGCAAAAACGGCGCTTTTTGCGGCAAAAAAGCAGCGTGCTGAAAGCGGCTGTCAGCAGGCAACAGAGGGTTTTTTGATTAAATGTTAAGCAAACGCGCCGGGCGATAAAATCGTCAGATCTGAATAGCTATGCGGAAAATTATCGAATTAACGCTTTTCATAACAGCGGGTTATAGCCACAGGATAACAGCAGCATTTTATGCTACTGAGCTGCGCACGATTTAAGCTATCGCGCCGGGGGTTGCATTTACCGTAGTGAAAATGGTACTTATCTGGCCGCTGTTCAGCAGGTATCAACTCAGGCTGTATCCTTGCGCTGGCGCAAACCGCCGGCAGAACAAAGCGGAATACAGCCCATTATAACCCTCTATTTTATCGGGCTTTTGCTCACTTCCCTGTGTGTACCATCTCCTGCACCTTCGCAGCAGAGCAAAGGGGTTTTAACTGAGGAAATAACGCGTTATGAAAGGTTTTAAACTCACCCTCGCCTGGCAGATCCTGATTGCCCTGATCCTCGGCATTATCGCAGGAACCGTGCTGCATAATCAGCCAGACGATCGTGAATGGTTAATCACCAATATTCTTACTCCTGCCGGTGATATCTTCATTCATCTGATCAAGATGATTGTGGTGCCGATTGTTATTTCCTCGCTGATTGTTGGCATTGCCGGCGTCGGGGACGCGAAAAAACTCGGGCGTATCGGGGTGAAAACCATTATCTATTTTGAAGTGATCACCACCATTGCCATTGTGGTCGGCATCACGCTGGCTAACGTATTCCAACCCGGCAGCGGCATTGATATGTCAACGCTGGCAACGGTGGACATCTCTAAATATGAAGCTACCACCGAAGCGGTTCAGGGCGCTCCTCATGGCCTGGTCAGTACCATCCTGTCACTGATCCCGCAGAACATCTTCGCCTCGCTGGTCAAAGGCGATATGTTGCCGATTATTTTCTTCTCAGTGCTGTTTGGCCTGGGTCTGTCGGCGCTGCCGTCGGAACATCGCGATCCGCTGGTCGGCCTGTTCCGCTCGGTATCAGAAACCATGTTCAAAGTGACTCATATGATCATGCGGTATGCGCCGGTGGGCGTATTTGCACTGATTGCGGTGACCATTGCGAACTTCGGTTTTGCATCGCTCTACCCGCTGGCGAAACTGGTACTGCTGGTTTATGCCGCCATCCTGTTTTTCGCCTTTGTCGTGCTCGGTGCGGTCGCGCGCTTCTGCAAGCTGCGTATTACGACCCTGATGCGTATTCTGAAGGATGAGCTGATTCTGGCTTACTCTACCTCCAGTTCAGAGACGGTGCTGCCACGCATTATGCAGAAGATGGAGGCGTATGGTGCGCCGAAAGCGATCACCAGCTTTGTGGTGCCTACCGGCTACTCCTTCAACCTGGATGGCTCTACGCTCTATCAGAGTATTGCCGCCATCTTTATTGCCCAGCTTTACGGCATTGACCTGTCGCTGACCGATGAGATCATCCTGGTGCTGACGCTGATGGTAACCTCAAAAGGGATTGCCGGTGTTCCGGGCGTCTCCTTCGTGGTGCTGCTGGCGACGCTGGGCAGTGTGGGGATCCCGCTTGAAGGGCTGGCGTTTATCGCAGGCGTTGACCGCATCATGGATATGGCGCGTACGGCGCTGAACGTGGTGGGAAATGCGCTCGCTGTGCTGGTCATTGCACGCTGGGAAAATCAGTTTGATGCTAAGCAGGCCGCCGCCTACGAGCTGCAGCTGCGTATGCAAAGCGCCACCTGATTCGCTACTAAGCAGAACAAAACCCGCCGCTGGCGGGTTTTTTTATGCCTGCAGTAAAAATAAAAAAATTCTGCGCCGCTGCACATGAATTAACAATTCTTTGTGGTATAAATTTTTCAGAATAAATTATTCATTCGCAGGAGCGTAGTATGACCCTTGATCTCAACAAAATGATCACCGAGAGCCGCAATCCGGCCAGCCAGAATATTGACGAGCTCAGCACGGAAGCGATGCTGCGCGTCATTAATGACGAAGATAAAAAAGTGGCGCTGGCGGTAGAGGCGATTGTGCCGCAGATCGCACAGGTCACAGAGGCGATTGCGCACGCCTTTAGCCAGGGCGGGCGACTGATTTACTGCGGCGCCGGTACCTCTGGCCGGCTCGGTATCCTGGATGCCAGTGAGTGCCCGCCTACTTTTGGTACGCCGCGCGGTCAGGTGGTGGGGCTGATTGCCGGCGGGCATACGGCGATCCTGCAGGCGGTTGAGAACGCGGAAGATAACGCCGGACAGGGCGCACAGGATCTGGCGGATATCGGTTTCAGCCCCCGGGACGTGCTGGTCGGAATTGCGGCCAGCGGCCGCACCCCCTATGTGCTGGGCGCGCTCGCTTACGCACGTGAACAGGGCGCGTTTACCGCCGCGCTGACCTGCAATCCCGACAGCGCGATGGCGCAGGCGGCTGATATCGCGCTGACGCCGGTTGTGGGGCCGGAGATCGTCACCGGATCGTCGCGCATGAAGGCGGGCACGGCACAGAAGCTGGTGCTGAATATGCTGAGCACCGGCGCGATGATCCGCAGCGGCAAGGTGTATGGCAACCTGATGGTAGATGTGGAAGCCACCAACCAGAAACTGGTTCAGCGTCAGATAAACATTGTTAAGCAGGCCACCGAATGCGACGACGCCACGGCACAGCAGGCGCTGACGGCGTGCGGCGGCCACTGCAAAACCGCTATCGTCATGGTGCTGGCGGGCCTGACGGCGGAGGAGGCGCGCGCGCTGCTGGATCAGAACCGCGGGTTTATCCGCGCCGCATTACGTGACTCAGGAGTACGCTGATGGCCGCAATCACTGAAACGCTGCTGCGCGATATTCTGCGGGCCGTGGGCGGGCCGGGTAACGTAGCGATGTGCGGCAACTGCATGACCCGCCTGCGCCTGACGCTGGTGAATGCTGCGCTGGCGGATAGCCCGCAGCTGAAACAGCTGCCGGGCGTACTGGGCGTGATTGTCAGCGACGCCCAGCTGCAGATTGTTCTGGGGCCGGGCAAGGCGCAAACCGCGGCGGTAAAGATGCAGCTATTGCTCAATGACGGCACTCCGGCGCAGGATCTGCAGGCGATCGCCCAGGCGCAAAAGCAGCAGTTAAAAGCGAAACAGAGCAGTGCGCTGCACCGCTTTCTCGCCTGCTTTGCCACCATCTTTACGCCGCTTATTCCGGGATTTATCGGAGCTGGCCTGCTGCTCGGTTTTGCCACCCTGACCGAGCAGCTGTTTCACCTTAATCAGCCGGGTGAGCACGCCCCGTGGCTGCTGGCGACCGTGGCCTACATGAAAGTGTTTGGCAAAGGACTGTTTACCTTTCTCAGCATTCTGATCGGCTATAACGCGCAGAAAGCGTTTGGCGGCACCGGCGTCAACGGCGCGATTATCGCCTCGCTGTTTGTGCTTGGCTACAGCCCGGAAGCCACCGTCGGGTACTACAGCGGGATGGAGAACTTTTTCGGGCTGACGATCGATCCGCGCGGCAACATTATCGGCGTGCTGCTGGCCGCGATATTTGGTGCCTGGACAGAGAAGCAGCTGCGTAAAATCATTCCCGATAACCTGGATATGATCCTCACCTCGCTGCTGACGCTGCTTATTACCGGCGCCGTGACGTTTCTGCTCATTATGCCGGTGGGGGGGGAGCTGTTTAAAGGAATGTCGTGGCTGTTTATTCACCTCAATAACAATCCGTTTGGCTGTGCCATTCTGGCCGGGCTGTTTTTAATTGCGGTGATGTTTGGTATCCATCAGGGCTTTATTCCGGTCTATTTCGCGCTGATGGAGACGCAGGGCTTTAATTCGCTGTTTCCCATACTGGCTATGGCGGGAGCGGGGCAGGTCGGTGCCTCGCTGGCGCTGTGGTGCAAAGCCGGAAAAGCGTCGCTGCTGCGCAGCCAGATCAAAGGAGCCATTGTGCCGGGGCTGCTGGGCGTGGGGGAACCGCTGATTTACGGGGTCACGCTACCGCGCCTCAAGCCTTTTATCACCGCCTGCTGCGGGGGTGCACTGGGCGGCTTCTTTATCGGTCTGGTGGCCTGGCTCGGCCTGCCGGTGGGGATGAATACGGTGTTTGGCCCCTCCGGCCTGGTGACGCTGCCGCTGATGACGTCAGCACAGGGCATTTTTGCCGGCATGGCGGTCTATCTTGCCGGTCTGCTGGTCGCCTGGACGGGCGGGTTTCTCTTCACCTGGTGGTGGGGCATGAAAAATATCGATTTGGGTTAACGCCCGCTGCGGGCGCTGCTGCGCCCGTAAATATTTACCGTTTCCTCCATTCTGGCTAAATAATGGTGTGAGCCGCAACGCATAATCCTGTTTTCATCTTCCAGTTTTTACCCTTCAATACAGTTATTTATAAAAATTGCTCTTTTTTAGCAGCAAGAAATAAATCATCAGCGCTTAAGTCGTTCCGCTAATCAGCCGATAGATCCGGAATAATGTTTATCAGCCTGAATTGACCAGGGATCTCTGTATGCGCAATAACCAGCCCGTGACACAGCGTGAATTCGTTTTCAATGACGATGCGACGCTGATGTCGACTACCGATCTCAGCAGCCATATTACCTACGCCAACGACGCTTTTATTGAGGTCAGCGGCTTCACGCCGGAAGAGGTAAACGGTCAGCCCCACAACATGGTGCGCCATCCGGATATGCCGCCCGAAGCCTTTGCCGATATGTGGCATACCCTGAAGCAGGGGCAGCCCTGGAGCGCGCTGGTGAAAAACCGGCGTAAGAATGGCGATCACTACTGGGTGCGGGCCAATGCGGTGCCGGTGGTACGCGAAGGATGCGTGCGCGGCTATATGTCGGTGCGGACCAAACCTTCAGCAGCGGAAGTGCAGCAGGCTGAAACCCTGTACCGCGATTTTCGCGAAGGGCGCAGCAAAGGACGCTGTTTTTACAAAGGATTGATTATCGGCAGCGGCTGGCGTCGCGCCACCTCACTGCTGAAAACGCTGCCGCTGCGCTGGCGCATTCGTTCAGCGCTGGCGCTGCTGCTGCCGCTGATAGCGGGCAGCGCCTGGGGGGCAGGCCTGACGGCGCTGGCACTCGGCGGCTTCAGCGTTGCGACGGCCCTCTGCCTGCTGCTGGCGAGCCTCTGGCTGGAGCAGCAAATTTCACGCCCCATCGAGCGGATGTGCCAGCAGGCGCTGAGCGTGGCGACCGGCAACAGCCATAAAGTCGATCAGCCCGACCGCGTGGATGAAATCGGCATGACGCTGCGCGCCATCGGCCAGCTGGGGCTGATGTTCCGCTGGCTGGTGGATGACGTCAGCGGCCAGGCGATCAACGTCCTCAGTGCCAGTGATGCGATGGCGCGCAGTAACAGTGAGCTCTCCCGCCGGACTGAACAGGCAGCCGCTAACGTGCAGCAGACGGCCGCCACCATGAATGAGATGACGGCCACCGTGAAGAGCAACACGGAAACCGCCAGCGAGGTCAATGCGCTGTCGGGCACCACCAGCCACGCTGCTATCAAAGGTGGCGAGGTGATGCAGGAGATGGCAGGCATGATGGGCGATATTGCCGACAGCGCGAAACGCATCGCCAGCATCACCAGCGTGATCGACAGCATCGCCTTTCAGACCAATATCCTCGCGCTCAATGCGGCGGTAGAGGCGGCGCGGGCCGGTGAGCAGGGTAAAGGGTTTGCCGTAGTCGCGGGTGAAGTGCGCAATCTCGCGCAGCGCAGCGCAAAAGCCGCCAGCGAAATCAAAACGCTGGTAGAGACCAGCGCCAGCCGCGTAGCGTCAGGCAACGACTATGCGGCAGCCGCCGGCCGCACCATGCAGGATATTGTCAGCCAGGTGCAGAACGTGACGACGCTGATTGCGCAGATCAGCGCAGCCACCGCCGAGCAGGCCACGGCGCTGAGCGAGGTCAGCACGGCGGTAGAAGATCTGGATGATATCACCCATCAAAACGCCGCGCGCGTGGCTGAAGGCGCAGAAGCCTCAACCCGCATGGCGCATCAGGCGAACCGCCTGGTTGAGGCGATTAGCGTCTTTCGCTAACGCTTATGCCACTTCCCGCCCGGCGCGCAGCGCGCCGGGTGACGTGCCCGTAATCCGTTTAAAGGCGCGGCTGAACGCAGCCAGCGATCCGTAGCCAAGCTCAAACGCAACGCTCTCTACCGCCTCGCCCTGATCAACGATACGCTCTTTCGCCAGCCGCATACGCAGTTCGGTAAGATAGCGCAGCGGCGTCATGCCGGTGGCGTTCTGAAAGCGGGCAGCAAACACCGAGCGCGAGCTGCCGGACGCACGCGCCAGCCGCTCCACCGTCCAGTTTTCTCCCGGCGCACGGTGCATCGCCGCCATCGCCAGGCTCAGGCGCGGATCGCGCAGCGCCTGGACCAGACCGCTGCCGGCGCCGCAGCCGTTCTCTACCCAGCCGCGCACGATCTGCGCGGCCACCACATCCGCCAGCCGCGACAGAATACCGGCGAAGCCCGCTTTGCGCTGGCGGGTTTCCCGCTCCATCGCGTCCAGAATCGGCTGGATTTCCGGATACTGTCCCAGCAGGGTGCTGACCAGCATGACATCCGGCATGGTGTGTACCAGCGGCTGCATACCGCCCAGTTCAAACGCCATGCAGGCGCTGAACAGGATCACATCGCTATCCGCCGGACAGAGATCGGCATCTGCCGCATCGTTGATCGCGCAGACGCTGGGGCAGATGGGCTTACTGTTAAACGTGGTGATCGGTTCACAGTGCGCCGTCTCATCTGAGATCAGCGCATGCGCTTTTCCGTGCGGGATCAGTAACGCATCGCCCGCCTGCAGCGGATAGATCGTACCGGAAGCGGCGCGCAGCAGCAGCGTACCGCGCCCGACAAAATGCAGCTGCGCCCGGCCAGGCGCGTCGTCATACTGCAGGCCAAAAGGCGCATGCAGCGCAATACGCTGATATTTTACGCCGTACAGGCGCATGCCCATCAGCAGCTCGCTGGTTAAATCTTCATAACGGCTCATCGCAATCCAGACGAATTATCAACTAATAAACTTTCTGTATCATAGATCGTCTTACCGCAGCGCTCTATCCTTAGCGAAACTATTTTTTTGTGATGGGGATCGCAAATGAGTCTGGAAACTGAACTGACAGCTGCCCGCGCGGTGGCAGAAAAACCCGCGTGGGGCGCGGTATTTGCCATGGCATTTGGCGTGTTTGGCCTGATCACCGCTGAGTTCCTGCCGGTTAGCCTGCTGACGCCGATAGCCGCGTCGCTGCAGGTCAGCGAAGGTCAGGCGGGGCAGACGGTGACGGTAACCGCGCTGGTTGCGCTGCTCACCAGTCTGGTGATCGGCACGCTTACGCGGCGGTTTGATCGTCGTCTGGTGATGCTGGCATTTACCCTGCTGCTTATCGCCTCGGCGCTGCTGGTGGCGCTGGCGGACAGTCTGCCGATGATCCTGCTGGCACGTGTGCTGCTGGGTATGGCGATTGGCGGCTTCTGGACGCTGTCAACCGCCATTACCATGCGACTGGTGCCGGCGGAGCAGGTGCCGCGCGCGCTATCAATTGTCTTTAGCGGCATCTCGCTGGCGACAATTATTGCGGCACCGCTCGGCAGCTATCTCGGCGATGTGATTGGCTGGCGCAACATTTTTCTGATGACGGGGCTGCTGGGCGTGCTGGCGCTGCTGTGGCAGTTCTTCACGCTGCCGGCAATGCCGCCGGAAAACCGGACGCAAAGCGGCGGCGTGCTTGATCTGCTGCGCCAGGGCGTCATGCGCTGGGGCATGCTGGCGGTGATCCTGATGTTTACCGGACATTTTGCTTTCTTTACCTACCTGCGACCTTATCTGGAGGGCAGCGCGCAGCTTAACGTTAATCAGCTGTCGCTCGCGCTGCTGGCGTTTGGAATAGCTAACTTCTTTGGCACCTCGCTGGCGGGCGTGCTGGTTACGCGCAGCGTCTCGCTGACGCTGACCGGCATGGCGCTGCTGATGAGCGTGACGGCGGTGGTACTCTCCGCAATGGCGCAGCTGCCGTGGCTGGTGGGAGCCGGCGTGGCGCTATGGGGACTGGCATTTGGCTCCATGCCCACCGGCTGGTCAGCATGGATTTCGCGTGCCGTGCCTGATGATGCAGAGTCGGGCGGCGGACTGCTGGTGGCGACCATTCAGCTGGCGATCACGGCGGGCGCGGCGGCCGGCGGCTGGATGTTTGACCTGCAGGGCGCGGGCGGCGTCTTTATGGCAAGCGGCGTCATGATGCTGCTGGCGGCGGTAACCATCTATACGCGCGTCAGGCAGCATGGCTAAGGTGCAGCGGCAGGGCTTTTTCTGATTCAGGGGCGGCGTGTGCCGCCCTTTGCATTTCCGCGCGTTGCTTTGACGGTTTTCTGCACAGATGCGCTACCTTTAGTGACAACTACACCAGGGGGAAAAAAGCGATGAGCCAGTTTTTTATGCATGAAAAGAACGATCTGATTAACGAAGCCATCGAAGGTATTTTACTCAGCACGCCGTGGCGTAACCTGCGTCGTCTCGATTTGGGCGATGATATCCGCGTTGTGGTGCGTTCAGACTGGGATAAAAGCCGGGTGGCGCTGATCTCAGGTGGCGGATCGGGCCATGAGCCGGCGCACGCCGGGTTCGTCGGCAAAGGGATGCTGACTGCGGCCGTCTGCGGTGATATTTTCGCATCGCCCAGCGTGGAGGCGGTGCTTAACGCCATTATCAACGTGACCGGTGACGCGGGCTGTCTGCTGATCGTTAAAAACTATACCGGCGATCGCCTTAATTTTGGTCTGGCGGCTGAGAAAGCCAAAAACCTGGGCTATCACGTAGAACTGGTCATGGTCGAGGATGATATTGCGCTGCCTGAAAACCCGCAGCCGCGCGGTCTCGCCGGCACCGCACTGGTGCATAAGATTGCGGGCTACGCGGCTGAGCACGGGCATTCACTGCAGGAGGTGAAGGCGCTGGCGCAGCGGGCGATTGAGTCTGTTTTCTCTATTGGTCTGGCGTTTGCGACCTGCCATCTTCCGGGTGAGAAGCGCGAAGCGCGCGTGGCGCCAGGCCACAGTGAACTCGGTATGGGGATCCACGGCGAGCCGGGGGTCATTACGCTGGATACGCAGGACAGCGGAAAAATCACCGCTCTGATGACGGATAAACTGGCGCAGGCGCTGCCGGACGGTAAGCTGGCGCTATTGCTTATCAACAATTTAGGCGGTTTTTCGCAGCTGGAGCTGGCGCTGCTGACGCGTGAAGTCCTGCGCACGCCGCTGGCCGCGCGTATTACCCATCTTATCGGTCCCGCTACGCTGGTCAGCGCGCTGGATATGAAAGGCTTTTCACTCTCCGTGCTGGCGCTGGAAGAGCCGTTCCTGCTGGCGCTGCAGGCACCGGTTCAGGTGCAGGGCTGGGTTGCGCCCTATGAGTTTGCGCCCATCAATCTGCAGACGGCAGAGAAAGTCAGCAGCGCGCTCGACTTCGATCCCTCTGAAAATGATGAGGTGGCGGGCTGGATCACGCGCGTTACGCAGACGCTCATCGATCTGGAGAGTGAACTGAATGCGCTGGACGCAAAGGTCGGCGATGGTGATACCGGCTCCACGTTTGCTGCGGGTGCAAAGCGTATTCAGCGCGCGCTGCAGGAGAAGCAGCTGCCGCTGAACGAGCTGCCGACGCTGATCGCGCTGATTGGCGAGCAGCTGGCAGGGGCGATGGGCGGCTCCAGCGGCGTACTGATGTCGATTCTGTTTACCTCCGCCGGACAGCATCTGGAAGAGGGCAGCTCACTGCCGGAGGCGCTGATGCAGGGGCTGGAGCGCATGAAGCACTATGGCGGCGCGCAGCCGGGCGATCGCACGCTGATTGATGCGCTGCAGCCGGCGCTGGAAAAACTGGTAGCGGGCGAATCGCTGACGGCGGCCGCGCAGGCGGCGGCGCAGGGCGCAGAGGCTACGGCGCAGATGAACAGTGCGAAAGCGGGACGCTCAGCCTATCTCAACCAGCAGAGTCTGGATGGGGTAAAAGATCCCGGTGCGTATGCGGTAGAGAAAGTGTTTCAGGTGATGGCAGGCTGAGTTGCCTGCCAGGGTGACACCGCACCAGGCTGCGCCCGCCTTCCCGGCCATGCAGAAGGCGGGCGCAGGATGCCGTTACTCGCCGGCTGGCTCTTTCGCCGCCTCGCGCAGCATCTCCTGATGCGGGATATCCTGCAGGATCTGCTCAAAGCTGCGCAGACGCTTGTAGATAGACATCAGCTCGACCAGCGTCGACCAGGAGGTGATCAGATACTGGAAGGAGGAGCGTACCTGGTCAAACACGTTGAGGATCTGATTCATCAGGCCCAGCGTCAGCGCACCGGCCACGATCGCCGGAAACAGCAGAAACACGCCAAAGACATTATCTACCTGCAGATAGAGAAAACGCGTGACGTTGAAATAGAGGTAGTGGAAGTAGAGCCGGAAATAGTTGTAGCGCACCCGGCTGAACAGCGCCTGCACCGTGGGCGGTGACGCGCGCGACGGATCGTCTTCGCCATAGACCAGCTCTTTACGGTAGGCCGCTTCCACCCGCTGATTGCGGAACTCCAGTCCCGGCAGCTTAATGCCGACCAGCGCCAGCAGCGCGGTGCCGAACACCGACCAGAGAATAGCGGCGATCACCAGGCCATAGGGTATCGAACCGAGAATCGGAATATCTTTCACATGTTTCGACAGCGCCAGCAGCACCGGCAGGAACGCTACCAGCGTCATGATCGCCTTAATAAAGCTGACGCCCCAGTCCTCCAGCGTGGTGGAGAAACGCATCGTATCTTCCTGCACACGCTGTGCCGCCCCCTCCACATGCCGCAGACGCTGCCAGTTGTGCATGTAGTAGCTGTTCATCGCGGTACGCCAGCGGAAAATCCAGTGGCTGATGAAAAAGACGTTGGCGACCAGAATCGTCACGGCGATAAGCGCTATACCGAGAAAGTCGCTGATTTCGCTATAAAACTGGGTTATCTGTACGGCACCCGCTTTGGTCAGCGCTTTCTGGATCAGATCGTAAAACGGCTCATACCAGGCGTTGACCGCCACGTTGACCTGAACGTTGAACCAGGTGACAAAGATGATGAGCGCCGTGCCCCAGACCGACCAGCGCTGCCACGGATGGCGATCGATTATCATCCACGCCAGGGCAAACAGCGCAACCGCAGACCAGTAGTAGCCGTAAAACCAGAGCTGGCTGGCGTGAATAAACCGGCTGGCATTGGTAGGCAGCGGCTGCTGCATCGCGGCCTGCAGTGCGGGCCAGCGCGCCGGCAGGTCGCTGAAAAAGCCAAACCAGGCAAAAATAACAAGCACGCTCCAAATCGCTGCCGAGCTGAAAAATGCGCCGGGCCGCGGAAAAAAGGATTTAAACATAAGCACTCCGCTGTGGTGTAGACACGTTTATACCGCTATTTCTGTTTATCTGTCTGTAGTGGGTTGTTTCCGGGCATGACAATTCCGTCGCCGGAATGTAAACCAGCGCGGGAAAATGTTAAGTATTTTGTGCGTAATTGTTTCGGAAAACTAAATTCGTTACCGTTTCGGTGTTACAATTGTCATCTTGTTACCGGTAACAAACGTGCTGTATCCCTTAAGTCAAGAATAAAAACCATTACAACGCAACTACTTAACCTTCCATGCCGCATTATATGCGGTAC
>Ga0157363_1003939_pt1 | contig 13587 bp, 5 predicted proteins | sample AttsexASBM1_FD_111477 | JGI IMG/M metagenome (GOLD analysis project Ga0157363, IMG submission 111477) | Fungus gardens microbial communities from leaf cutter ant in Ribeirão Preto, State of São Paulo, Brazil - Atta sexdens ASBM1 | ecosystem: Host-associated > Fungi > Mycelium > Unclassified ...
AGAACTTATAGTAGATGGAAGGAGAATACGGATGTCGAGCTATGAGCAACATCTAAAGGACAAAAATATCTTTCTATCTTCTTTTATTCTCTTTCAGCACATGGGCAGAAAGAAGAAAAAATTACTGAGCAGGACAGAAATATATTTTCTGTCTCTCAGATGTTGCTCACACCTTCCACTCATTGCTTATTCTGGTTCCATTACTGTAAGTTCTATGGATAAAACATGAAAAGGATTTGCTGAAGTATTTACAAATTTAGTTAAATACATATCTGAAAATAATTTTAATACATTCAAACTATAAATTGTTAAAAGTTACAAAATATTTTGTAGCATTTCTCATCATGCTTGAGTTTCCTACATAATTATTTTGACAGTCCAACAAAATTATTTTCAGATTTGTATCTATCTAAATTTTTAGATACTTCAGCAAAATCGTTCTTCTCGTGCATCTCAAAGCGTTGTATATATGTATTATTTACAATTTACGCAAAGAATATAAATAATATGACGTTTATAACGACGTCTCTCCTTCTCTTACTTACTCATTTTATTCAAGTATTTAAAAGAATCAGATTTAATATCAGATTTATACTCGCTTCCTGAATGCTACACGTGCATCCATATTCGTTTCTCGCGCGACAATTCACAAAAATTTGAAATTTAACTCCGACGTTGGACTTTTATCCGTCAACAATTATCTGCAAGATACGACGCTGCTTCTAGCGGCTTACGGTTATAAGGAGTCAACGGGTTTCACCGATCGTCGGGACGCGCGCAGGAGGCCACACATCTCGCGGTACGGCATGAGCGGAGGAGGCAGGTAGAGTTCCTGGTTCACCTGTGTGCTTCACCTGAGATAGAGAGAGAGAGAAAGAGCTTCACCTGGCCGCGTTGCCACTCCCGCGGTCGCGGCACCACCTCCACGACATGCCGTCTTTTCACTCGCGGCGGCGTTATTATCAAAGGTCAGCTGAGAGGTCGTACGGGCCGAATTACCATAGTATAGGTCATGGAGGAGTAGATCCACAGACGCGCATCAACTCGCTACGATGGCGCGGGCGGACGACGGCGGGAAAAGCGGCTTTTGAGCGGTAGATGCGTAATTCGTTTCGATTTCTTCACGGCGGCTCGCCTTGTTCACTAGATGGATCGACACTGTCGTGCATCTCTTCGGGACATGGTGTAGCTCGCAGATTAACTCACGTCTCTCGAGGGAAGAGCCGAGAAATTCAAGCTTATTCACCGTATTCGCTTATTCGACATCGAATTATTCGATGCGGCATACGGAATTTAGTAGCGCGAACAATCGTAGAGACTCTCCGATACATAATTACGTGTCTATAGCGTGTCATTAAAATGCGAATAAAGCGATGAAAAGTTATATTAATTAAGGAATCTATTGGGTTATCCGAAAAGTTCATGCCGACTAACCTATATAATTTAATAAATGTGTACTAAAATTTAAATCTTCTGCATTTCAATTTTCTTTCAACATCGGCACGAATTTTCCGGACAACAATAAATTATTGATAATTTTTAAATATTTTAACAAATATGATGACGATATAAACAATTCGTTTCAGATTAAAGTATATACGAGACAGAATGAATTTCATTCTTCTTGTGTAATAATTCTTGTGTAAAACACAAAAATGCTAAGCATTATTTATTGCATGTACTCTCTACAGCATGGTTAAGGTCATTAAAATTTCAATAAAGTGATGGGAAGTTATATTGATTTTATGGAATCTTAATTATTGAAAATACTTTGATGTACAAGATAACGGTGGAAATAATCTTTCAAATTAAAATACATTGGATAAAATATATATACAAATGTTATAAGATTTCTTGTGCAAAACACAAAAATGCTAATTATTCATTGCATATACACTATAATATCATTTAAAAACTTTAATAAATAATATAATAAATAATTATTAATATAATACAAAAAATAATCAGGAATTAAACTGAATCGGATGGGGATATTCGAGTCTGACACTCCAGAGAGGAGGCAAAAATATAACAAATCGCAGATTCGACGATGAAAGAATAACGACGTTAACTTTGTCGACAGCGGGTGTTAAGGCTGTTAAAGTGGATGACTATCGCGACGATTTACCGCAATGCGGGTACTACCGGACTGCAGGTGAAATTTTTCTTTTCGCGCATTCAAGGGAAGAGGTGTACCCCTCCCTTTGCACTACTCACTCCTCATAGATATATCCAATCTTTGCGCCCGCATTGCGGTCCTGCATGCGACCGTCTCGAATGGGACACGAACAGAGAGAGAGTTGAGTAATGAATAAAAAAAAAGGATAGAAACATACCGTTTCTTGTAACATACCGTTGCAGTTCTCTCTGGCGAAGAGACCTCGAAGTGAACGGATGATTTTTACGGGCGATCGTAAGGGCTACGCGCGTTACCGAATGCGCCGTAGACACGCCGTCACAAAGACGCGATATTGCGTACCAAGACGCCAAGCATAAGTTCAGAGTTCAATCAGCTGCACAATGAACGGTTTATCGTGGCCCCGAAGCGGCGCATAAAAAAAATCCTTTTTCCTCGCCGAGAGCACGCGGGTCGCGTTCGAACGGTCGGACCCCGTTCGAAATAATGACGCGTCAATGGTGCTGTTGTGAGCTCGCAAGGTCGAAGCGAAGGCATAACCTCCGTCTTCGTGAAGCAAAAAATTTCGAGGGAACCTTGTCGCCATGCCGAGAGAAAACGGCACATTCGAATAGAGAACGATTCCCACCCGCTGCGCATCGTTTTGGATTCGAATCCGTGTTACGCGGTACTATTCACAAGGTTTACGATTGTAGCTGTAGTATATAAAGTCGATGACGAAGCACGCTGATTAAACGTCCGCTCGTGGACATGGAACGAAGCTTTGTCGGACAATATTGCCGCTGACTCGCTGCGAACTATTTCGACAAGGAACAACGAGACCTTAACGAATGTATTTATGCAGTACTCGTGTATGTTTAGAAACGTACTTTGGCAAACAGCACCAAATGATCAAACAATGAAATATAATTATATGCGCGTTGAGCGTTTCATACACGGAAAGAATGGTTTTTTGTTGAAATATTTAATAATTTAGTCGAATTTAAATTCTGAAAATAATTTTGGTATCAAAATAATTATGGAGGACGCTCAAGTTAGTGGCTGAAATGTTATAATTTTTTGTACCATTGCTCATCGTATTTGAATTATCTACATAATTATTTTGATGATCCAGTGAAATTATTTTCTGTGTCTTTCTGTGTCTACAAAGAATAATTTTGCTGAGATATCTAAAAATTTAGGTAGATACAGATCTGAATAATAATTTTATAAAAGCATTAAAATTGTGCAAGAAATAGAGTCATATTAAAAACGATTTTGACATTTTAGCAACCAGTTTGAGTGTCTTACTTAATTATTTTGATAGACTATTTTGAACAAAATTATTTTCAGATCCACATCTATAGCTAAATTTTTAGATACTTCAGCAACCTAGCTATCATTTTTTTCATATAATAACAACAGTAAATCTCCTAAATTTGACAATCTCGAATTAATTGATTAGATATTGAAACACTGAAAAAAATTTCTAATCGAAAAAAAACAAACCAAAAGATTCTGATCTGAATCTCAATTAAAATTATAATAGATTAAACCAATAAATTCTAATTTATTCATTTTTAGTCAGAATTCAAATAAATACAATCAGATTCTTTTGTCTGTGATATGAATAAGATCAGAAGCGAAAAATTAACAAATAATTCCTATGGATTCTGTTTTCATTCATTTACGTGATTAAGGAAAGGTATAGTCGCTATTCAGGAAATGCACATTTAACATCCTTTGATATGCAGCATCGTTGCAGCGGGAACTTGTTGGCGAACGGGGTCGTTGCGCAGGTTTTACGTTTCTGGTTCTAGTCTGCGTTGAACTTCGACCTCCGCGTCGTCGCCCTGCGTTACGTGTGCAGTCCCCGCTTCGGACGATCCTTCTCCTCCTCTTCTTCTTTCTTCTTCTCCTTTCGTGCCGCCAACCCCGAGATGCACTCTCGTGCGATGCATCTCTACCCCACCGCCCGTCCACGCGGACGTTCTCCACTTTCCTCCCCGCGAGACAGCTTGTCGTTTCGCAAGGATGCCATGTATCGTTTTATCTCTCGCGGTTGCATTTAATTCATGTAGGTAGGTAGGGACTAGGAAGAAGAGCAGCACGTGCATATCCCAGTCACTTTTAAAGGTTGGGCGTCGAGCCGTTTGCGAAATGCAGGAGCATAAGTTGCTCCGATCTTTTTTTGCGCTCTTTCCTCCTCCTCCCTCTCTCTCTCCCTCTCTTTTGAGAAGCTGCACGCGTCGATCGCGAGTCATAAATCTCTACGAGTTAAGTAATTCCATGACCGAGAATCAGCGATGATGCAAATGTTCGATATTTGACGATATATTCGTACTCGTGCAAGCAAAATCGCCAACTTGTTCCGAACCTTCGCACCTCGATTCAATCGAATCTCATTAATCATTTATTTCTCGTATTGCAACTTTCTATCTTGATATATTTTGTAATTCGTTCGATCAGAATACGATCGATTAAAGTAATTATGACAGGAAGATCGATATGATAACGCAATATTTTCTAATAATAAATTTAACCGTCATGATTTCATTAATTCTAGAAATCATCATTAATTATTATCATTGAGAACTATTACTGCTATTACTGAATTTATTGCTACAATCATTTCACGCTCGCAGGTGCGATTTTTAGTCTGAACGCATCTCGCAGCACAAAGAATTTCCGTTCCGGAGCACGACCTCGCCGACGACCTTCGTACCATTAAGCTCCGCGAACTCCATGTTAACGCGCCTCTCGAAAGCGGCGCTGATGCACCGCGACGAACCTCGTCACGTTCACGGCGTCGTGGTAGAGCCGTAAGAGAGAAATGGAAGTGCATATAGGATGCGACGAGATAGCATTGTAGCTACGGGGCCTTCATGGGAGAGAAGATGCCATAGGTGTAGGAGGATGCCGGATGAGTTGTGCCTTATTGTCGGGGCGGCATACCATTAGAATACATTAGAGAAGAAGACTCTCCTCGTCCTCTTTCTCGCCCCTCCCCAGCTTGAAGTCGGTGCAGTTGCATCGTCTCGCTAAAGTTCTTGAGAGCGCGTACCAATGCGAGCACGACGAGGGAAGGAGAGGAAAGATGGAGGAGGAGAGGGAACAGAAGAAGAAGAAGAAAAGGGATTGCGAGGGTAGGATCGGTCAGGTCGTGATTCTCAATGATTAAACGTTCGCGGGGGCTTTGAATTATACTATGATCGTAGTTGGACTTACGAGGGGCGTGATCGATGTTGCATCGCGATACGATTAACTAGACTCTTCTGGGACAACGGTTATTATCTAATAGCGGAAAACCGCGCGAGTGCATCAACGATCTCGATACGACGAATGACGAGACCCTTTCAACCAGGGGTTGATGATGTTAGCTGGATGAAGTTCCGCTGCGTGCAACAGTTCCTAATGGATTTTGCGTGTTTCGGACCAGTTTATCTCGCAAACACTATGAGAGGTTTGTTCTCGGATCTTATCTCTCAAAGTTAACTAAATGGAGATGATTGAAAAGGATAAAAGCTTTGATATGTAACTAAATAAAGTGACGTATTCGTAAATACATCAAACATTTCGAAAGCGAAGTTTCGATGGATCTAATTGTACCGTAAATTAAATTGTAACTAAATTGTAACAATACAATAATGTTTGCGAGAATAGCAAAAATATATTTTCTTGTTTTAATTTATTAATTCTCTATTATTAGGTTAAAAATATAAAAATATTCTAAAAATATTCGTAATCTTTTAAGATAACATCGAAAAAATATAAAATATATAATTTTTATATTTATGCTTATGTCATTTACGTTACAACACAAAAACCACTCTTTAAATTGTGATAATTTTAAAATGATTTTTAAAATGAAATCAAGTTAGTTTGATGATTAATAATGTAATGTTTACTTAATTCACTCATGATAATGTCTAAAAAATAACATTTTTTTGTGTCATTTCAGTAGTAAGGGCTTGACACGAGAACAAAATTTCCTTGAAATTACTGAGCTTGGAGATAACAATAATAAACGCATATTGCGATAAATGTACGAACGCGTCTATTAATTACTTCGATAGGCAATAATTTTCTTAGAGCGGCGGCTAACATTAGCAAACGACATGCGTTACGGCTAATCGTCGGAGCCTCAGTCCTTAAATCAGCTAAACTCTCTCTGTATTTCTCTCTCCGTTGATGTTTCTTTAAGTGCGATCTAATGTGCGTCAACAAAGCGCATATTTTAATGTAGGCGATAATTATGCGCCGCAGAACACGCGTCATCGATCATGCGCATCAAGGTGTATTATTCCACCTTGTCGCATTAAACGCACCATATAAACCGCATAATTCCAAACGATTAGAGTATACTGAAGAAATAAAGTTTGTCATAAGAGGCCTCTTCTCCGTGTCTTTTCTCCGTAGGAAGCTGAACTTTACGACAACCGGCTTTCAGATTCTTGTTGGATTTATGATTATTGTCGAGTAAAAACCTAATCGGAATTAAGAAACATAAAAGATGACCGAGCCATGTGTAATATCGTTTGGAGAAACGTTACGACAGCAATTCCAGGCCGCCAACTTATATAATGTGTTGTGCATATAATTTAGAACGTTCACCCATATCAAAAAGTTCTGCGCTTTAAGCACTGCTATCTGTTAAATAAAATGAATCTATTATAAATAACAAAACGAAATAGAAATAAAAATACATTCTAAGTTGTAAAGGTCTTAAGATAAAATAATCATATGCAAACTGATACATGAAATTATCCTTAATTAAAATTTATCAAGGTTTGAGTTAACTTTAAAAACTCTGATCCGAACAATTATAAAATAATAATATTAAATAGATTACATGGAAAGAAGCTTTGCTAAAATATTTAAAAATTTATCTAAACATCTTTGGATCATCAAATTAAAATTATTTTCAAATCAGTATTTAGCTAAATTTTTAAATACTTCTTTAAATACTTACTTACATCAGATTATAATCCAGAAATAAAGATTATTGTGAAAGTGCTTACGCAATAGTAGCAAGTAATAGTCGTAGATTTCTATTTGGGCGAACGAATTCGCAGAATAGAGTTATCTAAATTAAAGGATTATTTTCTGGAAGCTATTATAACTCGACTAGGTGAGGCCGCAGCATTACACTCTGGTCGAGTGTAATTAAATAATTCCAGGTTCGGATTGAAGTTCGATCGAAACAATGAGGATTGCCGCCGCGTAATTTCCCGCGCACACTCGAAAGCAGCAGCGTCGGCATTCGAATTAACTCGACAAAGTATCGGCAGGTAGTCCTTAATTAGCAGAGCTAATTGCGCGCTGACTCGCGCATGCAGAAAAGGTTACACACCGTGATTTATTGACCCTTCTCGTCGCGTCCGCGCACTCCTGTTCCTAATTAAGTGCAAGTTAGAGTGCTATTGTGCAGCGACTGGCCGAACAGAAACAATTACCGATCCATGAGACGGCGAAAAAAATGCAAAATTCACGGACACGAGAAACGGCGGGCTCGACCGGCATTTCCGAAGTCAGAGGTTCATTAACCCGTTTTATTCCCCAAGTTGGTTAGTAATTTCGTGTACACATTTACCTTTTTAGGAACACGCCGCCGTATACAAAAAAATCACAATCGTGTTTCACGTGCATTCGCGAGAAAGAAATTATTTAATCCATAAAAGTATAAGAAACAGAAGCCAAAAGTTATGGAAATTAATGTCTTGACAAAAAAACATAATGGTAATAATTATAAAAGTGACAATTATACAAGTTCTACACGTAGAATTAATGTACATAGTTATACATTTAATGTACACTGAATACATTATTTTATAGTTGCAATAACTATGAAATAGTTTAATCAATGTAGATTAATTTCACATAAAAAACTTGTATAGTTATATTGTTACCTTTGTATAATTGTCACTATGTCTTTTTCTCTGAATATTATTTATTATTTTGTACGTTTACACGAAAAGAACGTCTTTGCTGGAACATCGACAAATTTAAGCAAATACAGATTTAATTTTATTGGACTATCAAAATAATTATGTAAGAAAAACTGAAATGTATAACATAATATAGCAAAAAGCTTTTTACATTCTAACCAAATTGAACATCTTATATAATTATTTTGATAATTCAACAAAATTATATTCAGATTTGTATCTAGCTAAATTTTTAGACACTTTTGCAAAACTATTTTTCTTATTGATTTTGATAATTACAAAATAAAAAGTTTAAAATTTAAATAAAAATCATAAACCTAATAGATCTTAAATTTTATCACATTGAATCTCCTATATTTTAAACTGCAGAACAGATGTATTGGATTGTCCGGAAAGTTTGTGCCGATGTTGAAGGAAAATTGAAACGCAGAAGATTTAAATTTTAGTATACATTTATTAAATTATATAGGTTAGTCGGCACGAACTTTCCGGACAACCCAATAGTAATTATCTCACAAAATCCAGCATGAGACGTTAAAAATCTTTAATATTTTATTATCTTTAAGGATTAACAGTGATTGAAGGAACATGAATCGGATCTCGATTGACTTATTAATCTTCGCCAGCGGCCAGCAATCAATAGACAGTAGTGAGCCGCGGTGAAAACAATTCTATGGATCCTGCGCTCGTCAGCGCTACAATTCTTCACGACGAGCGAGAATTCCAATGTTTCGCGAGATCGATCTCGTCGAGAGATATTCGATATGATTGTACCGGTGAACCGGAAAACGCGGCATGCTCTGCATGTTACCATCGAGAAAGGCACATAATTAAACTGGAGCGGTGCTGAAAAGCGCGCAAAGCTACGTGTGTTCGAAAGTCTATCGTAAGTTATTGCGCTCCGCCGTCAACAATGCCGATCACTATTACGTAAGTACCACGATGATCGTTCTAAAACTCTCGACAATAGAGCCCGTCTTGCATCGATTGCCGTACCTTAGCCGGTTGTAGCGCGAGTACCGCTATCCTGGCGGTCGAAGAAGAAAAATACATGTAATATGTACACACACGCGGCGTATAATCATCGTTTTACACCGTGACTTGTACGTTTAAAAGATTTAAACGGGTCATCGTGGTATTAATTATTGAATTTCGCCGGGTAATTTTCTCTGTCACATATACATTAGCTACTTTTCGTGTCCACGTGATTGGACGTGCATAATTACGATCCCTGCGTGCCGAAAAATCGCGACAACAGTAATGCTAGGCTCTTTGAGAAGCTTATGGGCGCACGTCTCATGCAAAACTTGATGATACGTCTTACTCGAGAACAGCGAGGTACATAAGATAAGATAATTAAAATGAGCGTATCGATTATACGAAACGTTAAATGTCCTATAATTTTATCAAAGACTAAGAAATAATTATCAATCTTAACTTAATGACTTATTAGCGATTTCTATTTCGCATTGATCAGGAATAGACTGCGTTTGTGTGGGAACTTCGAAAGTACAGACATGTATCTCTTCGACATATAAATGTATACTATTAATGTTCTTCATATCTGATGTTATCCCCATTATTTAAATATTCAAATAAAGAATAAATAACATACAAAAGTATTTAAAAATATTTAAAGAAGATATCTATGCAAATGTAAATATGATTTTGCTGAAATATCTCAAAATTTAGTTAGATACAGATCAGAAAATATTTTGGACCTACAAAATATTTATATAGAAAAGCGTAATGAGAAATAATACAAAATGTTTTGATATTTTAGCAATCAGCTTGAACGTTCTACATAATTATTTTGATGATCCAACAAAATTTATTTTTAAATCTATACTTATCCAAATTTTTAGATACTTCAATAAAACCGGTTTTTTTCTGTGTGGAGAATGAACAATCTATGTGTATTAGAAACTATAATAACTAAGAGAATCTGACAAATATATTTAAGTCTGTCGTTTTTATTAATTTCAGTAGATTAGAATGAGACAGCATATATAAAGAGACAATACATATACTTTTCTGTCTCACCCTTGATTTGGACAAAACTGCTTGTGGCTAAATTATGTTACAGGGGTTTTGTGTATATAATCGAAGATGTATTTCGAATGATTAAAAACAATCTTGACTCATCAGGAAAGCGTCCTGCAGATGTTTACAAATTGTAAAGTAAAAGATATCTCCGAAATAATAAAGAACGACCTGCTGTCATAATTCATGCTTACTGAATAATAAGTCTTATCTCGCCTTTGAAAATTACAAACTCATACTTCACCTGTTTTTAACGCAGTCAGAAGATTTTCTCAGTTTGTAATAAATATAGGTAATTTATAATCGTATACCCGTTTAGAATTTTTCGAGTGATATCATGCAAATAAAAAATGGGCTTAAACCTCGGCGGGCGTATCGATTTCTCGGTAAGATTCGTAATTATCGATACATTTACCGTCTCCCGAATGATTTACGTTATTCTCGGCGTGCTTTTTTTATTCCTGTTCGATTCCATAAAATGTTAAGTGTCGTTATTCGCTCGCATTGAAATGCTAATGCGCTTATTCTCATGTTTTCGTATCGACCGACATAATCTTTATTGCTGTCACGAGCGGTATTGAAATATCTTCGGGCAGATATCACGTATCAAATTGTTTAAGCATGAACGTACTCGTACAATTAAGATTCGATTAAGCAATTACGATAGAATCGCTTAATTGCCGCGGATACTGTTATCATGCTTAATTAAATCTTGCATTATATTTGGTGCGTATCGCCGTGCCTTGTATTGAATATCTACTTACGGTCTCGTTCAATCGAAGTTGATGTTTGTTCAGGCATTACAATTCCCTGATTAGACAAATTTATCGAAACAATACCGCTTTATCTGGCATTCCATCGATTGCAAGCTGTCGGTTGACGTGCTATAATCGAGTATTAGTTGATCATTGTTAACTATTTCACATCGGAATTTCTCTATCGATATGAAAAAATAAAAAAAGTAAATAATTCTAGTAATGTTAATTGCTAATATTAACTATTATATTTCTACGGAAAAGATTTTGCTAAAATAAAATTCTAAAAATTTAGCTAGATACAGATATGAAAATAGTACTTTTGAATACTTTCCACGAGTACTTTCTATACAGAAGTTATGTGTTTCGCGAATTATTTTCGTGTTCATATTTATATAAAAATAATTTTGTTGAATAATCAAAATAATTATTATGTCAAACTAATTGCTAAAAAGTCAAAACTTTTGAGATCCTACGTACTTATTTTGATAAACCCACAAAATTATTTATAAATCCATATTTAAATTTTTAGATATTCCTTCCATGTAGTAATATTAAATAAATTGCTAGAAAGTATTTAATCCTCCCAAACTGATAATACTATTGGATCTCAATTATAAATTTCTTTGTCAAACAAGTCATATATTACTTCTACAAATTTAGATTATTTTTATGAAAATATATATTTTAATATTCATTCTTTTCTATATCAATTATGTCATTTTGATTCTTTAAAATTATTTAGTGCCTTTTAACATAAGTAGATTAAATAGATCTTACAGATTAAATGACAATTTAACTGTTACAGATTTTGGTGTCAGTTTCGAAGGGTTAAATACGGTAGTTATCATAGCGTTATGGATAATTTTATTATATTATGCAATATCTCCATTCAGCTTTCGATCAAGCAATCATTGCATCCAACTGTGCACTTTGAATCCTTTCGTGACTGCACGAGTCGCGCTACGAAATTCAGTCTCTCGATCGTTTCGCCGTTCGACATATTCATTCGTTCTATGGAGTCATTTCGCTCAGAAGATTTCGCAATATCGCTGCTATCCGTCGCCAGTGAGAAGATACGATACGATTGCGGGTGAGTGTCAGGTGCAGTACGATGCAATGATGCCTCAGATGAACAAAACGTTCGTCGATTATTTCGTGATATATATACGTGACGTACAGCATAATGCAGTCTATTGTTCCTGATCAATGCTAAATAGAAATTATTAATAACTCATCAATTTTGAATCGATAATCCTGTCTTAATCTTTGATGAAATTATTAAATATGTCGTAATATATATAAAAAAACATATTTTTATAACATAATTTGTACATATTTAATAATATATTTTTTAAATAAAATAAATAATTAGTTCCATAAACAATCATCACATTCCGAAGTGTTTCACAATAATTTACTTCAACATACACATATACAATAATAAATATTGTTATATGTATGTTGTATTAAAGTAAATTATTGTGGAACACTTCGGAATGTGATGAGACATTAATTAAATCTCATTATTAAATGTATTTATTTTAAATAACAAAGTCAAATTATTATTAAATTAGAATAGATAGTTTACGAAAAATTTAAATATAAAACCGGTTTATTTATCATTAAATTAAATACAATTAATAACCGTTAATGTGTTGCTTGATTGCTTGAAACATGTTATCAATGGAATATTCTGTTTTATTTATATTTGCTTATAAATTTAAATAAAAAATATATATAAAAAATTTCAAAATATTGCTTTTCTGTTCAATGACACGATAATTGTACAGTAATTTTAATTTTGAAATATTTGTCTAATTCTTGTTCATCGTAGCTCGATCCTCCTAAGTTTTCTTTTAGATTCATTCATTGCACTTGTACACAACACTCGCGAAATCACAATTAATTACAATCATTGCAGTAGAATAATCGCTCGCCCTTTATACTTTTGATATCAATCTCACGCAATATTTTTAGATTTCACATCACAATGGAATCCAAATGAAACGCGCACAATCGCGAAAATAATACGAAAAAATATAAAGTCGATTTGTTTTATACACGTGACATTCCATTTATGCCTAAAAAATTTAAAAATGACATGTTCGAAAATCGTACGATAGAGTACACTTAATTAATTTATCGAGTTAACTAATTGAAATGTATGTACGATTATCTACAAAAATGTATGATTAAAATTTAATACATAATATATTTAATATTTTAATGATTTGAAAAATTATTCTCTCAGTCCAAAACGAATTATATTTGAATTCAATCACAAGCTCGATGCCAGATTTGGAATTTAAGTTTCATATATTGCCAACTAACCTATATAATTTAATAAATCTAAAATTTAAATCTTCTGCGTTTCAATTTTCCTTCAAAATCAGCACGAACTTTCCGGACAACCCAATAGAAAAATCATTACTGCTCACGCGCGTGTAAAAACAATGCTTTGCGATTTCCATCTCTTATCGCTTCGCTTTTCAAGTGAAGTGAATAAATCGTGAGAAAGATAATTTCTCTGATAAAATAGACGATAGATTTACAGTCGTCGATCGTGAGAGTCAATTAATCAGAACGAACTGTTTAGTTAAGTTAATTGTTCGCAGAAAATGATATCGCGTTTGTCCTCGTGTCCAACGCAATGAGTAATAGAATAATACGCGGAACGTTACCTGCCGACTCGAGTGTCGAAGTGCAAATGATAATACGGTAC
>Ga0157363_1003940_pt1 | contig 13587 bp, 18 predicted proteins | sample AttsexASBM1_FD_111477 | JGI IMG/M metagenome (GOLD analysis project Ga0157363, IMG submission 111477) | Fungus gardens microbial communities from leaf cutter ant in Ribeirão Preto, State of São Paulo, Brazil - Atta sexdens ASBM1 | ecosystem: Host-associated > Fungi > Mycelium > Unclassified ...
AAAAAAATTTATTTGGAAAATTTATTAGATACACATAGAATTGAATATTTAGTTTTTAGATGTATTTATGAGATTCTCTTATTTTCTTAGAGAAAGTAGAGAATAAACTTGAAAATTTTAAAACTTTATTCCTAAGTATTTCTTTAATTTACTCAGAATTCCACATATTAATTTCTAAAATTTTCTTGGGACATATACCTGAGAAAGGTCTCGATGAATAGAGCGAAGGTACAATGGGTAGAAAGTGTGTCCTTCACGAATTTATAAATCACAAAAATTTAGGGAGAGAGAGAGTTAGTCAATACATATAGACTATATGTATAAAAAATAAAAGTAAAAATAAAAATAAAAAATAAAATGAAGTCGGATTTTCGTCAGAGCTTTCAAGTATCACGCAGAGGTTGCAAAAAGATCTGATAACTTTTTATTTACAAAAGAGCCTTTTATGACCCATAACTGAAGGACGCACTAACAAATTTTCAAAGGCCTTTGAAAACTTTGATCTATTCATCGAGACCTTTTGAATGACATCTGTTTTAACTTGCAATGTGTTAGAAAATTTTCTATAGAAATTTTTGACATCTTCCTTCGTTAATAATTAAGTCGCTTTATATGAAAAATCAAACGCTCCTAAACAGATGTATCGGATGGATCTTGCTTTATCCCATTTTAATATAAAAAAATATAAATTATATAGCAGAGTATATATGTAGAATATATAGTCAAATATATATACTTTATATTAAAAAATTATATTCTATGTATAAGGATTGTTTTGTTAATAACTTTTTAACGAATAACAAGCAACGATTAAAACTTGTTGGAGATCACTCAGGGTGATCTTGACCAATATATATATCAAGATTAAGATCATCGGACTGAGTCCTCTGTACTACACAATTATATCTCATCCTATAATATAATGTTTCAAAATTTTCAAGTTAAAATAGCAAGAAAGTTTCTAAAAATTAAGTTATAAAATTTGCCATTTTCATTATTGAATATTGAGATATTTTCTGTGTATGTGCATGCACCACTTGTATATATATATATATATATATATATATATATATATATACATAGATGTTAGATGTTTATATTTTATATAAATATTTAATACTTACTGAGATATATCTTTTATTTATTAGAATGCATTCCACCATCACTGCGATTTTTCTCTGGTAACGAACAAGTCGATTTGGCTAGAAAAATACAAGAAGATCCTTTATATTCCATAAAGCAGAAAGAAATGGAAACTAGGAATCAACTCTTGAAAAATCCTGTTAAATTAAAACAACTTAAGGATTTGGTAAGTGCTGATATATTTATTATATTTTATTTATTTATGTATATTCTATATTTATGTATATTTTTATATTTTATTTTTTATGTATAATTATTATTATTATGTGTATAATTTATAGCTCGAGCAATCATCCAAAAATAAAAGTGAAAAGAAGAAAAAGAGGTTGAAACAGAGTGATAGTAGCGAAGATGAGGCTAAGTTGGATGTTTTATTAGCCACTAAGTATAAACAATTGAAAGATATCAGTGAAAAATATTTGCTAAAATCGATGAAGAAAATAAAACATAAGCGAACGAAAAAGTCAAAGAAGCATCATTCTGACAGCGAAACAGATAGCAGCAATGATGACACTTCTATTAAAAAAAGACGACACAAACAAAGAAAGCAAAAGAAAAGTAAAAGTGATAGTGATGACAATACTGATAGTAAGAACATCACTAAACATGAGACGGAATATGATAGGAAATATTCGAGAAACGATACAAGATTAGATGATATCAAGAAACAAGATAGAAAAAGAAAATTGACTGAAGATAGAAACTCAAAGTACGAAAGAAGTCAAAAGCATGGAGAAGAAGATAATAAGAACAAACGACAACGATATGACAGCAAACAAAGAGATGACTCAAGAAATAAATACAATGATAAAAGAAAATACTCAATGGAGAAGGAAACAACAGTGAGTGAGAAAGCTTTTAATTTTTAATGATGCGGTATAAATTTTATGAATAAGCTAAAATATAGTTTAAAACATATTAAAATATATTCTTTTTTTTACATTATTTTAAGAAAAGAAGAAATATGATTTTTTAATACAAATTTGATGAAAACTAAAACATCTTATTTATAATAATCTAGAGCAAAATTTTTGATTTAAATATATTCTATTTTATAGATATCTAATAGCGGAAGAACATCAGCCATTAAATCTACTTCTAATACCGATCACATTAAATTTAAGGATAGAAAGGAAGAAAAGTATAAGCCGAAAACAAGACTAAGTCTTACTGAAGAGGAAAAGGAACAGCGGCGAAAAGAGATGATGGCAAACGCAGTGTGGCGTGATAAAGAAAGAGAGAAAAATGTGAAAATGTATCGTGAACAAGAGAAGAAAGAAGAACAAAATATTACATTGAATAATACAGATTTTATCAGGTATTATTAAATATATTTCGCATGTAATAAATATTTCAAATGTACATCTTTGTATATATATATATTTTTAATGAATTAAAATTAATTAAAAATGAATGCTTGTTGCAGAAAACAATTAATCATCGCAACAGAAATGGGTACCGTCGCGTCTAGGATCAAAGCTAACCTTAACAATATACAACGTTCCGGACGAGCAATGGAAACAAATTTCGCTAAAAGATGATTTTAACTCCAATTATACATATATTTTGTACAGTTACATAGTACTAACAAGTTTTTATGTAAAAATTCGACATAAATGTAAAAATATATTTAATTAAAATATATTATTTTTTTATTATTACATTATCTGTGTATTATTATTATTATTATTATTATATCTGAAGGAATAGGAGCTTTGCATTAAATCTTCGTCGGAATATTATATCGTCGCTTTATATAAACATGATTTTATATATATATATATATATATATATATATATATATATATACACAGCGAGATATATTACACGCATGTACAATATTTTTTTACTAATATTAAATGATTTCTCAAGTCTAGTTTTGATCTGATTTGTCTCGTTACGTAATTTTACACATTTCTCGAGGCGATTCAAGAACATCACTGGGATCCACAATAGTTGTCACGCAACCACCAGTAAGGACATTGTTGACTATGGCTCTAGCAAGATATCCCGCGGTCATTGAATAGTGCGCAGAGAAGAATGACAATTTGTCATCGACATTTGATAAATTGTGATCCTGTGAACATATAATACATGTAAAAGTTTTTTAGAAGCTTATCTTTACAATATCATGTTATATTACCTTATAGTTATATTACCTTACAGTACATAATAAAACTATCTTCCACGAGCTGATTTAGATCTAGTTGTTTCTGAAAACTTAATTCTGGATTTCGAAGTAGAATAGTTGATATAATACTTAAAAGCTGTAATCATACAATTAAAATAAGTTATTATTTCTCTTTGTACCTATATAATGTAAATTCGGCAATAATTAGATCTTTTAATGTTTTTGTTTTACATGATATATGTATGTATTAAAAAATAAAATAAAAAAAAATAAAAAAGGAGCTACAAACTTTCTACGTCCACGTCGTTAGCTCTGGGTAACGCTAAAGGAAAGTTCTGAATCTATACGTTTATATTCATTTATTGTTAATATTATGCTTAGAGCATGAATATAAACGTATAGCGCAAAATATACTATTTTTGAGAAAATAAACATTTTTTTTTATATTTGATTGTATGTTGCCGAGAAAGCTTTTATAGCTCTGCACAAATTTTGAAATTTTGCGCCATGTGTTATTTATATTAAAAAAATATTATATATAAATATTATATATAAAAAAATTTTTGAGAAAAAAGAACTATTTTAATAAAAAATCCCGCCAATCTAAAATTAATATAATGCTGCTTAATTGTGTTCTATTTTCAACATGTTTCGTATATAGAAGTAATAAAAAGCAAAAAAAAAGATATAAAAATTGATTACTTCAACTATGATCTGACGATATTCTGGTAATTGTATGTGATGTAACAAGGATTCTACGAGTAGGGCAAATGTAAGTTCAGAACGAGTCATGCTGGATAATGTGGTTTGCTGAGGAAGTTCCCGTCCGTTCACTACGATACCACCAGGACAGCGCATCAAGACTTCCCATACTTGATTGTAGAAGTGTGCCGGCACTCTACACAAGCAACCTTCGATTTTTCGACGACCGAGCACTGTTAGGCTATCGGCAATAGATAGATATATTAATCAATATTGAATATATTCAAAAATAATGGCTAATTTTATTATAATCGTACTTTTCTTCGTGAGCCCATTCTTTTACTGTCAATACTTTAATAAGAAATTGTCGGACTTCATAAGGACTATAATTCTCAATCGGCTTCGTATTTTTCACAAACATTTGCAAGTAAAGTTTCATCGCTTCCAGGACCCACCTAAACATTCAAATATTGATTAAGTATTTTCATATAATAACAATTAAAAAGTATAGTTTAAAAACTATTCTACCCGATGCGTATTTTTAATATGCCTTTGAACATCTCTGGATTAGTGCCGATAAGTCTACCGCAATATAATAAGATCTCTTGTTGGAGCACAGCCTGTACTACATTATGGGGTTGTATTGTGGAATACATTACTGATTGTATTTCCGTCGGCGTCATAGGTTTATCAAATACCGTTTCTTTCTGTCCAATCACTCCCACCGCGATCTAACCATTAATAATATACTTTAGAGTTAAAATTCAAATTTAGAATCTATATTTATTTTAATACCTGTTTTCCTTTGACTAATACACCCGTAATAAAAGGACTGATACTATCTACTGTGTGATGTAATAGACTACTACAATAACGTACAGCCATCCAGAACCTTAAAGATCCAGCTTGTTGATACAATGATCTCAAATTGTCACGAACTGAAAAATCAGAAAATATACAGTTGTATATCCAAAATGATAAATGAAAGGTGAAGTTTACAAAAAAAGAGAAGAAGAAAAATACCTGTCTCTCCATTGATTTCATAATTAATTCCTTCTCGTTTTATCAGAATACCATACAATTGGCATTTGGCGTACAAGCCAATGCTATTACGAAGTTCGTTTAATATGTTACCAAGAGATTCATTTAACATATACTGGAAACATAAAATATCGATTACTAATTGCTTTCAATCGATTAGAAATTTAAGTTTTTTTAACATGATTTCATACAGAATAATCCTTAAAATTTTCAGAATAAGCTATGGCCTTTGGAACATCCGTGAGACTTTGATAACCAATATAATCGTGTTGCAATTGTTTAAACTGTGTCAAGTCCAGATCTGTTTCCATACTATTTACGAAGTCCAAGTGCTCTGTATATATAATTAACATGAATGTTATTGTGAACATCATGTATAATGGTGCATGAAAGAGTAGCCCAATCTTAAAAGAAGTGATTCGATTTTATCTTTTTTTTATCAATTTTTTTTATCTTAATCAATTTTTTTATCTTTATTTTAATCAAAAGATAAAAATTATTATTAATTATACAATATTTATTACATCTTAATATTATGAAAAAATGTCAATATTAAAAAATGCATCATTTGAAAAATTATGCTAAATTTAAACATAATAATACATAATAATATTAAAATACATAATAATATTAAAATAAAATAATATAAAATAATATTAAAATAATAATATTAAAATCTTATATGAAATATTACCGATGCAAGAAGATGAAATCAAATTTTGCAGCCGGCCGATGCGTACTTTTGTCTTATCACAATAGCCTTTCTTCAACATTGCAAAGAGGTCTAACATCTTTTTAAATTGTGGATCTCTAAACAAATTTTTGTTAAAATAAGTTAATTCTTGCAATCTATTCATAAATGTAAACTTACCGCATGTGCTCTTCTCGTATCAAAAGACATACAGTGGGTCGACCAGAAAGACGCCAGTATTTGCCCACAAATTGCAATTCCGTTTTGATATCATCGATCAGTAGAGCCATGTCTCTGTACAAATAAAACTCAGAGACTTCGAAGATCAGAGGGTAACACAGTACTGTCATACCACAGACTCTGTACACCTATATATGAGAAAGAATTCGTCTGCCTTATTATTTTATATATTACATGATAAATATATACATACACAAGCTTTCTATCTTTTTTTTAAGGAAAAAATATAAAATCTCACATACTTTGCTTGTACCTAAAGAACCTATAGGCCGCGCTGGTCGCCCCTGAAGATTCAACTTCTTGTTCACTCCTAATTTTTGATAAACCTTCACTAGCTGAGTGGATGACAGAATCTGAACGGGCTCGACTTCATGCGGCGTTTGTGTCTGAATGCCATAAGTAGCCATCATGGCTTGCAATCGCATAGATTCTGCGATCAGAACTATTTGTACTACTAGGTCGGTATGAGTGCCCTGGCATAAATATAACAGTGTTCATAAATTTCATGCAGCATGAAGATATTTAATCATATAAATAAAAATAGCAGCCATTTTTTGAAATTTTAACTAGCGTATATATAATCGTGTAAATTCGTGATAAGTTTAAGAAGCCTATGAAGTAAATAATAAATTGCAAATGAAAAATACGTGTTAGATTTTCTACATTACATGCTAAGATTATAATACATTGCATAACTTCATAAATAAAATCATTAAAAGTAAAAAATAAATGCATATTGTTACATACACTATACTATCATATTAGCAGGCATACACTTTATATTACTTACAATAGTAGGCTTTGCCTGTGTAAATAAAAAAAGAAAATATAAATAAATTATTAATTTTTATTATTATTTATTAATTTTTAATTATGAGTTACAAAAATTAATTAAATTTAAAACAATTAAATATCTTTCTAAATTATTGTGAGACAGTACACACAATTTATATTAAAAAGTTAACATAATGTATCGCTTAATTTTAGGACAAAGGTCTAGTGAAATAAATTTATATATTTGGGTCTAGTAAGATAAATATATATTTTTGGGGGATTTGATACGATTATTCAAATCAAGCAAAGTAATAGATTAATACATGTATTTATTTAAAATATAGAATTTATATATTTGAAATATAATTTTTTTCTTTTTTACCTGGAAAGCAGAATATCTTCCTGCTCGCCTCGGACGATTATATGATGGAAGATATCGACGAACAGGATCTAATTCATTGATGTGCAAAAGACCAGCAGTGAGTAGCTGCGCAATTACAAACATAGCTTGATTCCATAAATATATTGGCGTAACATCGTCCATAAATTTAGGACCTCTCCCTTCATCACTGGGTAGCCGATAAGCACTGCACGGCTCGTTCCTTTCAGTTTCCAAATTTTCCACAGGTACATAATAGCACATAGGAACGATCGGATCTATACCAGGCAAAACAAATTTTATTTATGTGACTCCTAATTATATGTATAATCGAAGATTTAAGACATTATTTGTGTTATAGGCATTGCTTAAATAAACTAGAGATATTATTTAAATATTCAAGAACCTCCATTCAAATCCTTTTGTACTCTTGCTTTCAATAAATTTTGATATTCTTCCACTTGTTCCTGTAGACTTTTGAATACACCATCTATTATCATAAAGATGTAAAACAATGGCCATTCGCACTCGATATTGTCGAAATCCTGTTGAAACAAGTCAGTTACTGTATTACAAGTCATAGTTCTTATCTGATGACAAATATTATAAATTTTAGGACCTTGATCTCTCCAGATTTGTAATATCGTCGCTGTTTATCCTCCAATACAGTTTTATAACCGTCTCTTCCGAAACGTTTAAAACCGTAATTACCTTTTAGCCTGCGGACAATGCTCGCTTTTGTTTCATTGTATAATACTTCTTCATGAGTTGCAAAGGCAGGAAAGGATATTGTTGGTAGCAAAGCCGCGTCTACACTCTAGAAATTACATATCTCTTATCAAAATTGTTCCGAGTATTTTACACAATTGAGATTGCTTACTTTCGAACTGGATTCTCTTGGAAGCATTGTTTCGAAAATACTACGATTACGATTGTGAGCATCAATATCAACGTATATCACAGACCAAGATGCACCTTTTTCACCAAATAAATTACAGCCGTTAATTGCCTCTAATGCGCTCTTGGCGATTCCAATGGAGCTGGCGTGAATTTCAGGTGTTCCATCGTTATATCGACTTCCACGTTCCCACATACCGTAATCTGGTGTACGGTACGCTCTTTCGACATAATATACCAGATTTTGTACAAAGGCTACTTCGTCTTGTGTATATATAATTTGTAGCCCAGAGGAAATCATTTGCACTAAGAATATTAAGTAAAGAGATACGATGTCTATCTATATTGAACAAAATAAACACTTGCAATAATTAAGAAGATATTTTCAATTGTTATACAATAATACTGAAAACACCGTACTAATTATGTCCTATTTTACTTTATTATAATATGTTTATAAATAAATATAAATTATTATACATATTTCCTGTATCATAGAAATTATTAGAACTTCACAGAAATTTGTAATATTATTATTGCTTACTTGTAAATGATGGTAATCAATATCCTTGTAGATTTCATCGCCAGTATCCAAATGAAACTTGCAGTGTAAAGCATAACGATCGCATTGATTTTTCTTAAAAAGTTCTATTCTGGAAGACTGTTTTATCCAACACTCCAAGATACCCCGCATGCATTTTATTGTGGACTGTCCCAGCTCATATGATTTTCCACGATCATCATCTATACGTCTATATGCTTGATATAAACTCCATATGGCAGCTGCGCAATATATACTTTCGCGTACACTGCCAACCTTCCGATCGCTTGAAATCTGTGGGAATAAGCCAGTTATGCAGCTCTGATAACGCAGTAATTGTCTCTTAACGATTCCATAATATATGTCCAATTGTTTAACAGTGTCCTCATAATTAGATATCTTGAGAAACATTTCAGCGTCAATATCTATCACGCTGCCTTGTCGTATATTTCTGATCTGCGTAATTCTGGAACATAAGAAAAAATAAACTTTATTAAAAATCTTTTGCATCAACCATTTCTTTTAATATAACAAATCTCACAGACCTCTTCGTAACATTCAACGGTGTTGAAGTAGCCATTTTATTCAAAATGTGTACAAGCTATTTTTGATTTAATACACCTACAAACAAGTTCTTATGTGTATATAAATATATTTCGAAATTTATTGCAGTATTACAAATCTATAGTTATGCTACAGATTCTCAGTATTATCAATACATTTGAGAATTCATTTTATTAACAACAGTTATATCTATGCATACTATGTCATATCTCAATAAAATAATTAGAATATCATATTTCATGTGTAACACCTGAATAATCAACAGTTCATTCTTCTTGTCAAATTCAGCTTGATATCCTTCAATAGTCCTTGAGTTCTCTTTTGATTAAAAACCGGCCTTTTTTATTGAAGCAAAAAATACATAACACGAGATGACCTTCGAGGGGTCGCAAAATCAGCTGTGATGTTGTGATCAGCTGATATAGCCACATGCTAGGCTGCGTTCAGAAGCCGCTCAGATAGCATTTAAGTCCGATATACATTAAAGTCCCTCTAATCTAGATAAAGGAGATCATACGCACAAAAATTTTAGTCGTAATCATAAGGCATAAACAAATCGACCAATCACAATCGAGCGTTTTAAAACGTGAAATCGCAATTTTAATTGTGATCGGCTTGAATACAGAACGCAGATTGCAAGCTTGTTGCATTAGTCAATTCAATGTATCAATTTTTAAAATGACGCTTCGAGATTGGTTTATAATTATACATTATACAGCAAAGCTGGCGAAGACCCGGAAATTCCCCACTCCGTCAAACCGTGTGAAAATGCGTAGCATGCCGCGTGCGAAGTTTCGCTCAAAGTTCTGTCTCGTGGAGCCAACATTGTAATGAGCAATGTCACGATTAGACTATTATGACGAAGTAGAAATCGAAGATTTTGAGTACGACGAGGACGAGGAAGTTTATTACTATCCCTGTCCATGTGGCGATCAATTCCAAATATCTCTTTCCGACCTAGCCGCCGGCGAAGAAGAGGTTACATGTCCCTCGTGTTCCCTCGTAATCAAGGTGATTTATGATAGGGAGGTCTTTCGTATTAAGCAAGAAGAGCTTGAAAGGAAAAGCGATAAAAAAGAATTAGCAACTCAACAAGTTTAAGATAAAATTTAAGGTAAAAAAAGTTATTCCCAAAATTTTATGAGATAGGTTAGGATTGTGCTAGAAAAATATAATTTTATGCCAAAATAAACAAAAGTTTTAAGACTATGATCCACTGAAACTATAATTCACTGATTGCTTTAAAAGTTATAGAGACAGATGTCTGTCCAGATGAGTGTTTATTTTTATATCTTTATGTTTTTTTGTTATCTTTGATTTCTTTGTACTCAGTCAGTTAACAGAATGGTCCTAAATACGATTGATCACTTTCTTACTTTCATATCATGGCAATTAAATTTTAATAATGTAAGTTTTAGTAACTTGGCGTTAAATTTTACTAATTTTTATCTGACTATTAAAATTTTATATAACTTTTGATCATTTTCATTTTAATTTCATATTAATCCTTTCATTTTCATATTAATCCTTTTTACTTTCTTATTGTTAAAGGAAATTTTGATTTTGAAAAAAACATATATAATAAAACATATATTTGTAAAATTATTTAGTTGAATATAAATTGTTGAATATAAATTGAATATAAATTGTGATCTAATTTATGAATTTCTTTATATAATTTGCTTGGAAAATATTGCATCCTTAATTTTATAATATCTGAATAATTTATTAAAACATTGTTTTATCAATTAATATATTATATCAGGAAACACGAGAAGCAATATCAAGAACAAAATGGCAGGACGTGGTAGAGGAAAGTCTGCTATGTCCTTTTCTATGGAACAGTTGGGCATCTCTAAAGGAGAAACACTATCAACACCAGTTCTGCAACCATCTTTAAGTTATCCTCCGTTGGATCATAAACCTCCACCTATTCAAATAACCAACGAGATGGAGTATCTAGTAGAATTGAAAAGGCATTTCACTGAATATATGCGAGAGTCACCATATTATGTGAAAGCTGCTATTATAAATGAAGATATTGAACGATACAGCGATGCTTTTAAAGAAGATTTCACAGACAATGATGAATCAAAATATGAGGCGTATCATGATTGGAGCTTAATGCCAGAGGAATTAAGAGCGTTGAAGAAACGAAAACCCCGGCAGCAGAAAGGAAATAAGAAGAAAAAAGACATGGATATTGTGAAAAAGTTATTAGAATTGGAGAAAAAAGAAAATATGCAACACCCTGCAGAAGAGGAGGAAAAAGAAGGGAATGAAGAGGAGAATGATGAAGAAAAGGAAGATGGTATAAAGGAAGAGGAAGAAGATGAAATGGATGATGGGACTGATTATGCAAATGAATACTTTGAGAATGGCGATAATTACTATAGCGAAGATGATAATAATGACGATCAATTTTTTGATGCATAAATACTTGTATGTTTCAGAAAAATTTTTTTTTATATCTTGGCTCTTTTATATCTGTCAGACATTTTCACACTTTAATCACAAATAGAATTGAAAAGGCATTTTACCGAGTATATGCGAGAACCGAATATAGATATGTCACCAAATTATATGAAAGTTGCTATTGAAAATGAAGATATTAAACAATATAATAATGTTTTTAAAAATAATTTCACAGAAAATGATGAATCAAAAGATAAGTTAAGGGCGCCGAGAAACTGAAAACCCTTTTACTGCAAATTCACTTAAATTACGCAGAGATTTTTATTCTTTATAATTTTTCAGTTAATTTTAATATCAATGTTTGGAGAAAACCGATTAGCGCATAAATTAAACTGACAATGTGAAAAGATTGTGCATGTGATTCACTACTAAACATAATATAGGTTGAATAAGCAACATTTACTTTTTTTTTCTTAGAACAAATTCTCCATAACATCGTTTTTCTTGTTCTTCTTCTATTATCTCTCTGGCCTGTATTATACCTCTCTCATATGCTTGTAGTGCGCTGATTATTTGCCATGAGTATATGAAGTCTACAATTTTAATGCCGATTCTGAACGACGGATTTTTCGAGAGGAATTTCTGTAAACAAAGATGCTCTCTAAAGGTTGCTGATCTTTTTCGAGAGAAGACATGAGTGTAAATATTTGATTGCTACCGAGATCGAATCTGGGACTTCTGGTATGATAGACTAGTGTGTTGTCTGCCATGTCACTCTCGTGCTCGTTAATATCGATTTTTAATTTCAAATAACGATGGGACATAAATACGTTTAGTTTTTCTTTGCTGTCCTCTCGTTATTGATTGAGGGAAGGAAAGGATTCGTCATAACATGTGGATATAATTTGAAGTAGGGGGCACATAGCGTAACAATTAAAATAGTCTAGAAATCACAGGAAGCGTCGGCGTGTTTTTTTATTACGAGTATTTCACAATTTCTAATATATAATATATTTATATAATATATATAGCCATAATAATCTGCAATTGTAATAAATGACCCTTTTCTATGATGCCATCGGATAGTACAAACGCAATTTTCTTGGGATGAGTGACTGGGAAAATGGAAGAGGAGGAAAGGGTAAAAATATAGAGGAATGATGTGTAGAATACGCAAAAATACCATAGCGTTTATAATGCTCGTTATGTATACGTTAAGTTTTAGTGATTTTATCCCGTGTTTATATATGTATATATTTTTTCCTTTATTTTTCTAATGAATTGCCGACGCGAATTAAGCGCTTTAAAAATCCGTGTATTATAAGGACGAAACAAAAATTAAATCGCAGAGAGAAAAAGTTTTCCGAACTCCCGTAAAATTTCCAGTCACTGGATCATTCGTCGTCGTTCTAAGACCGAGTCCGTCATCAGAGGATATCTTAGGACTATTGAGAGATCCGAATTCTTTGCAATAAATAATCCGGATAGGGAAAGAAATTGCGCGAAATTTTTCTTTCGTTTGACACGATGTGATGTAAATTTAGAGTGTGATGGCAGTAAATCGCAAAAATAATTCCATTCGTTACTACTTTTTTTTATCAAAAATTCGGAATTCTTCGACCGAGTCAAGTCGTTTTAAGTTGCAAGGTCTAATAAAGCACTTGGGAGTTATCGCAAACGATTTGAACTTAATTATTTATATAACGAGCCGTATATCTTTCATGCGAAATTATGCGTGCAAAAAAATAGTACATCTTTTACATTTCGTGAATATTTAAATGATATAAGATCAATAACAGTATCAGATCGATACTAATTGAACCAATTAAACTACATGTACGGTAATAAAAGTTCTTCACAAATAAGTTACATTACAAAATATAACATTTAACATACGATATGTATATGTATATTTGTATATACCTATACATGTATGTTTCATACACAATGAGGTTGTGTAAACAAGTGTGTGTGTGTGTGTGTATGTGTGTGTGTGTGTGTGTGTGTGTGTGTGTGTGTGTGTGTGTGTGTGTGTGTGTGTGTGTGTGTGTGTGTGTGTGTGTAGAGAG
>Ga0157363_1003941_pt1 | contig 13584 bp, 4 predicted proteins | sample AttsexASBM1_FD_111477 | JGI IMG/M metagenome (GOLD analysis project Ga0157363, IMG submission 111477) | Fungus gardens microbial communities from leaf cutter ant in Ribeirão Preto, State of São Paulo, Brazil - Atta sexdens ASBM1 | ecosystem: Host-associated > Fungi > Mycelium > Unclassified ...
AAATCCGTATAAATATCTGATGTCTATTATCCAACGTATAATCCCGATTATCACGGTGGCATATATGAAAAAATCGTGCATTTTAAATATAAACGTAAAACATAAACGTAAACATAAAATATTTATAAATATTTTCTGATTAATTAGAATCTTATGTGACCTATTATATTTAATCGTTGAAGACTTATTACATTTTATCATTAGACGATTGCAATCGTTACACGATTGCTTTTATTTGTAATTATTTTTAAAACACGGATATTAAAAATAAATAAATTTTTTTTCATAAAATGATATAAAAAACCTTTTAAATGAAGGAATATTAGCGTAATCTTCTTGGAAAACAATTTTAATACGATTAGCAAATATATTATTGATATCGTCTTTATTGTATTTTCGGTCGTTCAATGCGAAACAAATTATACAGTCGGCTGTCGTTATATCACAGTCTCACGATAATTATAATTATGTATGACGTTATAAACTGATTTTGTTGATCACAACGATATAATTTCACACGTATACACGCATACATACCTGCGCATATAGTTTGCATGCGTTGCTGTGTATTAGACTCTGATCTTTCGATATTATTAGCGGGATGCTAATAAAACCTACCTTAGCAGAGATCGAGTTATCGAGTATAAGAGGCACAAAAAGTTTTCCGAGGCTTAATTCTCTTCTTTCATGTGCTCGAGACGAAGCGTTGCTTACCTCCGTCTTCAAGTGCTTCGAGTGTTTGGGCCTTCTGTTCAATAAATCAATTTTAGTCGTACAATATATTATAGTTTCCGACAAGCTTTATTTTATTTCTTCTTTTGTAATTGGCGGAATGCCTTTTTTATGATTATCAAAATATTAGATCAATATCGCGATACATGCCTCCTTTTAATTAAAGAGGGAAGGGACAGGAAAATGTTTATTTATTTTCATTCGATTATGATCTAGGAATACGTTCGCTCATAATCAAGTCCTTTAAAATGCTTTCATTACACGCATAGCTCAAACGCATCGAAGAATATTGCTATATGGTGGGATGTACAATTTTGGTTTTATAAGATCACCTGTTTCGCTGAAATTTTTTTTCCAGCGTTACATTAACACACAGCAAATTCTGTGAAACAACGTAACATTTTGATTATCATGACTTACTTAAAATTAAATATAAATTATAATAACAGTAACAACAGTTTTTCCTCATATCGCAAAGAGAGATTCATAGAAAATCTTTGCATTTAAATAAATGCAAAGATATTAATAAAATAATGTGATAACGAATTTGCAATACAATACATTAAAAAATTAATTTACTGTCTTTTACGGTCTGACGGATTTCACTTTTTTCGAAAGCGTGTATGAAGCAGTGACGGATTTATATTTTCAAGAGCTTGAAGCTAACGTTTTTATCGAAGGAATTCTTTTAACAAAAATTAATAAAAAAAGATACATAAATTTTTATATTTAATAAAATTAATAGAAAGACACATATGTTAAAAGACGTATCTTAAAAAGAATAATCTTGTTTTAATTAATAAAATTATTATTTATAAAAAAATAATAAACTTCAAAATTGAAAGAGAAATTGAAAAAACTTGTCATAAATTTATGAAATGATACTTGCTATTAACTTATAAATTCGCCACTGATATGAGAAATGTGGAGTATGTTTTGGCATAATAAATTAATTTTGCCGATTTATTTTCGCTCTTTAATCAGTTACATTGCTATCAATTTTCTATATAAAAACGATAATTTGAAACGATTTTGATATGAAAGTTTAGTGAAGTGTATCATCTTCATTCACTGTTTTTCTTGTATTTGAGAGATCAAAATTTTTATGAAGTGGACACGAATTATGTACGAATTGTGTCACTTCAGGAATGGCACAGCTGTCCGAGCGAGTGATTATCCCATTTTTTTGGTCCTTTCGTATCGTGTTTTTTCGCTCGAAACGCTCACTAATGTTTCGTCGATAATCATGCTATCGATCGATGAACTTAAAGCAATGCGAAAGGTCGGTCCAATCGCGTATCTTACACAAGACAGCAAATTTAGTTTTTTCTACATGAGTTATGCTTTCTCACTCTCTTGTTTCCTAAATCGCATCGCTTCGACGAGGGTCTCACTTTATCTTTTACGGTACTGGCCCTCTTTTTTTCTCTTTTTTGAAAGTTTAATGATAAACTTAACTAACTGCGGCGACTGATTATCCAAATTCGCGATTCATTCTAAAAAACTTTAATTTCTATGACTGCCTTCTCGAAGTAAAAGTCAGTCCGAGGAATGAGAAGAGTGCGCGATTGGAATAATCTGCCATCGCATGATATGTGAATGGAAGCTTACGAACTGTGTTGTACTAGAAGAGACAATCAGTTACATAAATTAAAAACAATCAGTTATATAAATTAAAAACGATTTGGGTTTGCATATATTTTGCATTTTCATTACCTTAAGCGGCAATAGTTTACACAGTCTATAATACGCACGCAATTAAGATGCGAGGAATTTTCCTTCCTCCACCCTGGAAGAACTATTCTCACATTCTGAGCATGAGCACGTCGGATCTAAGTTTTTATGGTTTTTACTGTTCTTCACTGGCGCCAATTGCGCGACGTCTTTCATAGCTTTCATAGCTTGTACACTCTAAAGCGGCTCGACGTTTCCGCCCACTCGAGTTCTTCTTCAACGATCGTAGGCCTCCTCGTCGAGCCGCCTGGGGCGTCTCGTTACAATTCGGTCGTAAGCGGCTCGGCCTTCTCGACGATCACATGAAACTCCGTCTCTCGATATAATCTGCCGTCTGGTACAACCATCGTTATCCTGCTGTCGACCGGCGTGCCGGACGTTGCGGCCTCTCTGCCGATTACGCCGTTCTTCTTCGACACTACGTCAGGTGCATTGGTCGGTACACTGATCCACTTCTTTCTATTGTTTTGTCGGCGCCTTCGACAGCACCAGACGATCAAACACACGCATATTATTAGGGCGAGAATAGCACCCACGATGATTAGGATGAAGACGAGCGTGGAGCCACCGAGCGAACAGTGACGTCCCTCGTAATCGACGAAGCTGATCGGCGTACCGTCTATTCCGCCGTCCAAACATAGGAAAGTTTCCGGAGTCTCGTTGATGGGCTCCTGGGGTTGCGATTGAGGCGGCACAAACAAATTTTCTCTCGCGTAGAACCGCGAATAGACGTTCGTGTAGTTGAGCACATAGTTCTTCCACACGGGTAACATCTGGCAGTCACATGGTAGCGAGATGATGAGATTATCAAGCTCTGGTCGGAAACTCGTGCGATCGAACATCAGCGAACCTTCATCGAAGTTGCTTACGCTGTTGTTCTTGAAAATGAGATCGTGTGTCAACGACGCTGACGACGACGGCGATCTAGTTTCGCGATCCGCGCGAATACCTAGAAACGCACCCACGCTGATGCTACCGAAGGTGTTGTTCTTAATGATAACGGCGCCCTGCGCCGTCACATCGAAAGCCTCGCTCTCCAGGTTGTCGATTATGCAGTTCTGTATCGCAACCGTGCGTGGACTCTTCACTATGAAAGCGTTGCTCCTCACAACGCCCATTTTCACGCCATCCAACATGAATTTATGATAGACTTCGATATCGTTCATAGTGCGACTCGGCATCTGATCGCCGAACGTACCACCTATCACGTGTAGATAGCCGACCTCGAACTTTTTAAAGGCTTGTGCCTCCGTTGTTTCAACACGACAGTTCTCCAGCCGTAGGTTTTCCGTATGAATCAAATTGGCGAACGAGAAGGCACTCAGCTGGCCGATCCGTACGTTCTCGAACGTGATCGCCTCGACGTCGCCGCGAAAGACGAAGCTCGGCATTACGTCGATGCTGCTGTTTCGCACATAGATTCGCGTACGCATGCTGAACGGCGATAGTTCGAAACTCTGTCTGACTAGAGTCAAATTCGCCACGTTCACTAGATCCACCGATCGTAGTCCAGTCATCGAGATCAGACTTGAATTCGCAAGCATCACGGATGAACAGTTGCTCACTACTATCCTGCTGGTGTGTGGACTCAGCCGTCTGTCTCCCTCTGTAGTTAGGATTAATTCCTGCGAATTGAAATAATCTTTTGTCAGAAACTTATTTCGACAGTGTTTAACTATCTATATTTATATTTACATTTAATTTAGTTACGTATATAAAAAACCATAACTGTAAAATCATATAAATATTAAATTTATTCCACGGACATTAAAAAAAGCGAAATTGTGTGTGTCAAATATTGTAGATTGTTATATTTTTTTAATCGTAGATTATTTTTTATTTAAAGGAAGAAAAAAATATTTTTGAAACCAAGAGACAATCGAGATGTTAGCATTCTCTTTTTTTCTCCGAGAGACTAATTTTCGCTATTATTAAGAAGAAAAAATATAGTACAGTACATTGAGAAAACAAATTTATTATTGGACTAAATTAATTTAGTTCGTCCTTATTTCTTTCGATGAAGAATGTATGAATTCAAGTCAAACATGCTTATACTTGATTTAAATACACACATTCTCTAACGAAAGAAATAATTTAATTTAATCAAACGAACCAATTTAGATAAGTGAGCAATTTTTTCTCAGTGTAACATTCGAGTGTAATCTAGTACAGCGTAGTATATCGGGAAGGAGGGATCCCTCTAATAGGGATCGAATAGCTATAATTGCAAGCAGGTCTAACTATACTAATTATTCGCGATGTGCACGCCCGGTCTCGCTAATTGCCGCGAATAACGTCGTTATTATAAACACGAAAAAAATCTTAATTTCATGATACACTAATCGTTTCCGTTTTGCTCCATCAAGAGATACATCGCGAAGATCATTGATCTAAACGAAAGTCACGTACTCTTCTTTTAATCAGCTTTTTTCTTTTATCGAGTGTTCCCGCGAATTTACATCGAGCTATCGGTTCTGTTGGATTTTCCACTCTGGCGCGTGCTAATACGTGTTTGCCCTTGCATACAAATTAGATGACTGCGCGGGATTATCCGCTCCGCTCGAACTCGTCACGTGTCATGCACGTAAACGATGCACGTTCGATATATCGAACAGAGACCGTTCTGTACATCTGCGCGGCAGATGGAATCGAAGGAAAAGCGACATGGATAATTTCGCGAGGCTTGCAACGCGCATCGATATAGCCTCGCATCGAGCCACGTTATTGGAATGTTGCTGGCGAGATGCATTCGTTGCCTCATTTATTTTCGCCGATTGCAGTTTTCGTCGTGACGTCGGAATGTCGCCCGATAATATTCTAGTGTATCGAACAGTCGATCGCGAAATACGTCGCGATTTTCTACGGCTTTGATTTCTACAAAGGAGTCACGCGAGATAGGTATCTCGCATTCGTCGCTCGAGGCCACGTATGTCGCGCTCATTAATTATCTCACTGTTCTGCCTAATCGATTCTGTTTAAATCTTGTATTCTGAGAGGAAGAGAAAATTATATTAATTACAGTGCATATAAATATCGAATCGTATCATGTTAAAACAAATTTTTATTAAAATTATTTTTTTATAAATAAAGATGAAGATAAAACTAGGGACGATCCATATAATAGGATTGCAGTGCGAAAATATGAAGCACGTATTCGTTGAATGATAAAAATAGAGAATAGAAACTATAAAAGCGTGACATAGGCCGATGAAAGAAAAGAGCTTCTATGCGATATTTTTTTTTAGCTCCGTCATTCTTATGCATTAATGTCTTGTGCTCCATTCGTTCCAACCTGCCTCTCTTCAAATTTCTCCTTTTGTTCCTGTCTCATTTCCTGTCCAAGGTTACTTTTGGAAGCACGGTGCCAAGTAGAGATTATCAACCACCGTATTGTACTTTCTTATTCCGATCTAAATCTATCTTTATCGTTCGTATCTTGTCTGAAGGAATTTACGGAACAGAAGATATACGGAGAGTACTGAAATTCAAGTTTCAATCTCTTTCTACGAAAAATCTTGCTGAGAAATATTTGTTGACTTTTCTAAATTACACATCATGCGGAAAAATTGTTAGCTTTGGATCTTTTTAAAAGTTATAATCATCTCCGTAAAATTCGATGTTGATCTCCCGAGACGATTACATTGGAAAATGTAATTGGCTCTTCTATTGTGACGGCTTATCTATTCAACGTGTTCGACATGTTCGACAAACATAAAATTCACAAATGGGTAGGTAGGTCGCCGCAGGTCGAATCATTGTCGTAACTCTACTGGATCCCAAAGGACATTGGAATTTTCTTTCATGAGAATTTTGCACATTTCGTGAAAAACGTGAGGAGGTAAGCTCTGCGGGAATCAGGAAGAACTATACAGGGCGATGGCGCTTTCTTTCGATTTTCAAGCAAACGCGCATCTTTATTCCGTTCATATTTTCTGCTTTAGTTACGCTTGAGCAATCTCTCTATGGTAGACTTTCCGTCTTCCGTACTCTCCAGACATTTTCACGCGTCACGTTCCTGACCCTGTCTCCTTTTTCTCGCACTGAGTGTGGGCTTGTCGATTACTAGAGGAATGATTCCCAGAGGGAATTAAACTCGAGCGTGCGCGCGTTAGCGCGTTCGTCTCGAACTAGTTTTTCAGTTTTTTGCATGTTCGCCATGTGACGTTATCCCGACTACAAATTTGCGAGAAAATCTGGGCGACGAAGAGCGCGATTTCATCGAGGGATAATCCGCGAGAAATTGCGAGCGATCTAATGTCGATTATGATTGTAATCGAAAGTACCTTTTACGTTTCTAATAGAACGTTCGAGGATTCGCCGCATAGGCGAATAGGCAGACACTTTGTGGGATGAAAATGAAAATGATATTCGTTTAATGGGTTGGATTAAGCTCATTGGAGAGACCATCGTCGGATTGTCGGATCCTGCCGAGAGAGGACAGAGGGAACGACTAAAACCGGAAACGAAACGGCGAACGAAAAGTGACAGAAATGGAACCGAAAGTTCTTTTATGTTCCATAAAGAATTTACATGCAACAATTTTGTCACGTCAAATTCATTTGCGAAAGTGAACTTTTCGTGCATTCCTACATATTGCGCTTAATAATAGCTTCTAGTACAGAGAAAATTATTGATGCGATTAATTTTGATCAATTATTCCGCGTATATTACATAATTATGACAATCTGCCGCTATTACGCGATAATAGTTTTTATTTTAATCGGCAATTTGCGCGAGAGAGGCAGTTCGATTTCTCATTAACAGATACTTAACGAAGTACTTTTGTATCCAGAGTTTCATTAATTCTCTATCACAATTGTGTTCATTATTATTATTAGCTTATTGTACTGTGGAATAAATGCGATATTGCTGCTGAAACTGATTGTTGCTACTTACTTAACGTGCATTTTTATTCGTTGCAATTTTCTCAAGGAGAATACGGCACGTTGGCCTTCAACTACGCTTCACCATTGCCTTTCCATTTTCCAAGTATTTTCATAACCGCGCGCGTCTTTTTCTTGGAAATGGCACCCTTACGTTTCCGACAGTATTTACGGCCATTACTTTTACACCCCCGACCGGGACGCTTTTTTTTTTTTCATCATTTCATGTCTTATTCCGTCGTCTCTCTTGTTATATGGTAGAGTGAGTAAGTTTAAGGTCGCGTTCGCTAAAAGGCACCTTCAATTATTTATGCTCTCCGTCAATTATTCACGTGCGACCAAGGACTTCGTACCCAGAGGATTCATCGGTAGTTCTCCGTTGTTAAAAGCAGTTTAAAGCGTTTTCGATTACTTGTAAATCGGGCTTTTTTTATTATCAGCTTTAATTCATCAGCTTAAACTGTTTTTACGAAAGCAGCACATGAATTAATCATGATCATTAATCACAAACTTGGCATTCTAAGATACATCTCTATTTTTCATTGTCTGAATTGCTAATTTCTGTGTTTATTTTAAACGTATTTTTCGTAAAATCTTTTATGGATCATATTCTTTACGAAAATATTTTCGGAAAGCACACAATTAATTGCTATCATTAACTATAAATTTAAACTCGATGTCTTATACAAGATATTATTCTTCATTATGCAAATTGTTTTTTTACAAATACTTTCTTAAAAATTTCTAAAACATATTTACATTATTATTTATTTAACTGATTTATCATCATAATTTTGTATTTTGAGAAACAACGATATTTGAAAAGGAATTTAAATTTTCAGTTTAGAGATCATATTAAAATATCAAACTATCTGTTCGCATGAAAACTTTTTGTCCACACATTTTCTTCCCATGGCAATGTAATTATGAATCTACTCTATGCGTGATGTGTCATCGATGATGAATGGGAAGCATGTTTTCGACCAATTAACCACGCAGCAGAAATTCAATCCCGTTTTGAGTAATTTATATTCCTTATCGTTAGCGAGCTATTTCTTGTAATTGTGTTATTATATCTATCCGTTCGACGATAAAGTCCACATATATACGATTCACTTTTTGCTCATATCCGTGCATGAGTGCAAGGTCGTCTAATTACTAGTGTATCAGAAAGTAATGCATATATATATATGTTTCAATAGATCCTCGTGAAGTAAAGCTCGCTCGTTTGTTCGCTCGAGCTCATCTTCTGTCGGTCATTTTATCACGCGAACGCGAATTTTACGGTATTGTCAAATCGCCGGCAGCATGCATGCTTCTCGTGCACTCGAGCGGACACAAAGAACGCTTTATCGTGGAACAATAATGACAGCAAGAGACGCTAGCGAGGACGCGCGTTAACATTATCTCCTTCGTCCGGAATATGGTGCACAGTAAAACAACGTCGTTGCATCGCGAAATATTTGCCTGCAACGCGGCTGCGATTAAATTTCCGTGTTGTATTCCGCTCTGATTCTGTCTCTTTCTCTCGTTCTCTCTCCCTCTCTTTTTCGCCTCTCTCCTCTCCTCTCTCTTTTTCTTTCTCCGCACGACGAATATGAGACAACGAGACTCGTTTGTGTACCGGTACTACGATACTGGAATTATTCCCGTGCGAATTGATAAAATCTTGAAGTTTTAAATCAAATAACGCGAGAGACTTTAATTGTAGTAACAGGGTTGATTATTTTATCTTGTCATGTCGTTAAGCACGGTATATATATATATATATATATGCATAGATATATATTTCACGCGGCCATCTCCACCGCAGAATTGCATTCATTATTTTCTTATCGTATTATTTCACTACCATTGCTCGTTTCTCTATCACGAAGGAAGAAGACAGAAGTCGGAAAGGGCAACACTCACGGATAGAAAAAGACAGAAAAGCGGGGAAAGAAACTTTTGCAAAGTCGAATTTCAAACTCTCATCACTGGTGAGAGAAGAGTTTCCAAATTTATTCAATAAATTCCGGCGGTAGAAAAAGCGATAGCACTCGCGTTACCGTGTTTCTCCGCTCGCGTATTCGATTCGATTTAACGAATACCGGCTTCCGGATAACTTCCGGTTTTCCAGCGCGTCACGAAGAAAGTTCTCGTTGGTGCTCGAGGAACGCTGTTCAAGTCTCAAGTCCGACTGGCCATGCTCGTTTATCGCGATATCACGTTGCGATTATGAATGATTCGTGCCTCCAGCGCGCGTAGCTGCACATAGACTGCTCCTTGATCGGCGTCGATGCTCCTTTAATATCGTGGATGGCTGGAAGCGTCGGAAACGCGGACCGTAGAAGGAACGAATAGCTCGCGTGATCATAGATCGCCGAGGGATCGCCCGTTATTTTTTTTTTTCCCGCTCGAACGAACAGGGTGCGTGGCCGTCGAGGGAGAATAAAAGCAGAAACATTTACGAGAGGGTGAAGAAGGATCGCGGCGGATCTATCCTATCACGTATGTACGTGTATGTACGTATCTATCTGCTTGCCCTTCTCGCCTATGCGAGACCCTACCGATTTGCGTAAACACGCTATAATTTATGGGGGGTTTCCATCCCTCCGTCGCGGTTAGCACCCTCACAAGTTACGAGAATCCTCCGCGTATAGTCGAGAGATTAGGCTTCTCTGGTTGATCAGTTTTCTATTTTCTCTCTCTTTGTCTTTCTGATCAATACTGTTGTCTTTTTCGATCAATTTATCACGACAACGAGAGCGAAATGGGTCTCGGGATCTGATTATTACTTTTCGATCCCTGTTGCCGCCTCGAGCGATATCGCAACACCGAAGACATCACTGAGATCTCGAGGAGATATTTTCTCGTGTATTTTTTTCTATTCTTCTCTCTTGGCCACAGGAAAGATCGGGTTTTACGATTTCGCCATCGCATGAAGCTACCCGCGGTTAGCTCTCCGTTCCGCCCCTTTATCTCCCCGTCGAGGTAATTCGCAAATGGAATAACGTCCCTCGCGGAACAAAGGACGGGTAGACAGAAAACCTCGTGTCGCATTGTCTGAGATTTTTCGTGCGATAGTGTTAGACCCGCGGTTTCCGCACGAAACTAGTTGTGAGAGAAAGAGAGAGCGAATTCTTCTATCGTCTTTCGCCAAATCGTTTTAATCGTTTGAAGTGAAAAGGATAAAGAAAGATCGGAGACAGAGACAACTTTCGTACAATGTCGAACTATTAGAATAAAGAACTGAGTTAATCATAAAACCTAATCTAAGGAACAGCTCTACTAGAAAATAAATTCTTATAAAATTGTGTATTCAAAAGACAGAAATATTTAACAGAAAATTATTAATGTTATCGGAAAGAGAAAGCTGGAGAGAGAATTTTTCTTTTCATATGAAAGAGTACATATAAAAATACGAGAGTGCAATGAATAAAATGGAAAGGCGAAAATAATTATAATAAAAATATAATAAGTATATATTTAACAGATGATAATTTTTTTAAAGGATTTATCCGCTGTGTATTATTTTACCGTAATTTATTCAAAAAGTGCGAGTATTCATTATACGAAGAAGGGTTCGAGTTACATGCTTTTCGTTCGTGTTGAACAGAATCAGGTTCCAGTTAAAATACGATGAGCTGGAATACGAAAATCTATATATATATATATATATTTCTCCTTGTTTCGGAGTCGAAAGATACGTGCCTTGATCAACGTTTCTGATAAGAAGAACGATATTTTTTCCATTCGCTTATCTTTTCGTCGACTTCACGCGGTATCAAGTTGAGATTCAATCGAAAATCGATTCTCACGCGAATACTTATCGAAGATACGCTTTGTGTGTCGAACCTACCTCTCCCTCCTCCTTGCAGTCGCAGGTTAATCTGCCGTAGTGGTCACAGGAGCAGGGCGGATAATCGCACCTGCTGGTGGAGTTGGTCAGGACGCCCTTGAGTAAGCTGCTCCAAAAGAGTCCCAAGATCGCGCTGCCTAACACATATCTCGTTGCTCCCATTTTGCTCCTCTCGCTCGCTCCTTCTTCCCCTCCCCTCTCTCCTTCTGCCATGCGCTCAAAGAGTTCTCTCTTCTTCTTCACGCCACTTCTTCTTTATTACCGGCTGTTTTATACCAAGCCGGCGTCAGGCAATTCCACGTCGAGCCGACCGTTAGGTCGCCCCGACATGTCTGTGCTTTAAATCTACGCCGTCGAATCCGACGCTTTCAATTTTCGCCTTAGCTTAACGCGTGCGATTAAATACTGATTGGATCGTACACGCGATTAATCCCGTTTACACTACGAGAAACTATCTTACTCATAGTACATGACACATGTCACGCAACATCACGTGATTTAATTATAATCTCGCGTCCCATCTCTCGATAAATTCATGCTTTTCGATGACGATCCAAGTATAAGTATCTTTGAAGCTCATTCGAACCACCGACTCGGAGAATCTTCTACTATGATATTCGTCTCGATGCTTCGCTTCCTCGTTGAGACGTTGCGATCCAATTTTGTCGGTGACAGTGTGCAACGTCCGCGAACATTGCGTCGTCTTATCACCAGAGGTTCTTCGTCTCTTCGATTTTATTCCTCTGGAAGCGATAGTCCATCTCTGTAAGGATAGAGAAATTAAAAACCTTGCACTTTTCATTCTTATCTATTTTTTCCCGTTTCTAATATTATAATACATTTTACTTCTTTTGTTTAAAATTTTTTTGAATAGATTAATTAACGTATACTTGATCGACAACTTAAACTTTCGCGGATGTTTTTCTATTTAACCGTTTCTTTTTACATATCCTATTTACGATTGTATTAAGAATCATTATAAGAGGATTTTTCTTCTATTCAATTCGTCTTGAATGTTTTATTATGGAAATTATTACTTCAGATTTTTCCGAGAAGAGATAGACGATATCGAACGGTAACGTTTTCGTTTCCCCATTCAAAGTAGTACGTTGCGTTATCATATTCGATCATATATAGAAATGGATGAACTGTTGAAAAGTGCCATACGATACCGCTGCATCAAAACGACAGCGTCGCAATATCCGATGATGATAATCCGTGATCTGCCACTCGACTACTCGCCCACTGTATATCGTTGCGTGACTAATCGTGCCTACATTCCTGCGTTATCAGAATACTCTCGCTCGACATGACGTGGTTCTGTTTATCGTGCAAATATGTTGACTGCCGTTACTGTAAACTTTTCGCGTTAACGTTCTGCGAACGTGATTCTCGATGTTATTTATGATAATTTTGCGATGCAACGAAAAATTATCTTATTCGTCGGCTCTTTAATATTAAATTTAGCAAATTAAAAAGAAATGAAGTTAAAATTGTGTTTTTAAAAAGAGAAATGGCGAGTAATAAACAATTTAAAACTGATATAATTTTTTGAAATGTGTTGGAATATAATAAAGAATATTTGTGCAGAATAACTGTTGAAAAAAATATGAAAATGTAATTTACATTAATTTCAAGAATTAATCATAAATTTAATCATTAATTAATCATTAATTTTGATTTGATTATTACATTGGGATGATGATAAAAATGCAACATTACTTCGTCTTGAAAAGTTAAATATAATCTGAAAATATGAAAGTATCTATATTTGTAACATAGGTAACTATTTTTATAGAAGTTATCGAATGTTATAGATATAGTCAATGTATTACACTGCAACGATAATAAACATAACATTATTTCATCTTGAAGAGTTAAATATAATCTGACAATATGGAAGTACCTATTTATAACATAGCTAACTATTGCCATCGAATGCCATAGATAGTCAACGAAATGTATCTTTGATATTTTCATTTCTCGGTGAAATAAAGTTTGATCTATTCTAGCAATAATAAAAAAATGAAACGGCATGAAGTGGAAGCGACCGAAATCGATAAAATGAAAAGAGCGTTGTGAATGAAAAACGATCTCACTCAAAGGATTCGAGAAGAATTTCCCTTTATGGGCGAGTCTTTCGAAATTTCTTCCGGTCCGATTTTCTACCTCTCGACTTCTCACTCTACATTTAATAGGAACGAAGAGATACCTCGCTATTAACGCGGTGTTTTTACTAAGCTAATTGCTCATTGCAATAATTAGGATAATTATTACAAAAAATTTATCTTAATATGAAGCTTGGTAAAAAATACAAATTAGAAATTTCAAGCTTTTGAGTTTTACATCAATTAAATATTCTTATTATTAATTTACGATGAATAATATATCTCA
>Ga0157363_1003943_pt1 | contig 13582 bp, 7 predicted proteins | sample AttsexASBM1_FD_111477 | JGI IMG/M metagenome (GOLD analysis project Ga0157363, IMG submission 111477) | Fungus gardens microbial communities from leaf cutter ant in Ribeirão Preto, State of São Paulo, Brazil - Atta sexdens ASBM1 | ecosystem: Host-associated > Fungi > Mycelium > Unclassified ...
CTTGGCGCTATCCCTCGGGATGCAATCGACTGTGTTGTCCTTTTCAGGAACTTAACATTATTGAGCATTCAAGAGCAGGATTAGTGACACGCGATTGGTCACATAGATCTTCCACTGGCAGACATACCCTTGAATTCAGTGCAGTGTAACTTTGGAATGAGATCATATACATAATTAACAGAAGCTGTAAATAACCTAAAACGGTGTGTGCGTGCGTGCGTGCGTGCGTGCGTGTGTGTGTGTGTGTATACAATCAAGTTTGTTAACAAAGCGGCGGCGCGTAGTTTTTGGCAAAGAAATGGGCTTGATTGGAGCAACTTTGTTTTTCGCTGTTAGCAGAAACATCACAACGCTGTCCGCATGGATGAGATGAAAGTAGATCACGGCAGGGTATGTCCTCTCGAACGCATTGGCAAATCCATGCAGTTCCATTGCGAATCCTCGGCACTGCCCCTCGTTCCCAGCCATCTATTAATTCGAAGAATCAATCGTTCAAGCTGTGAAAGTTCTTCCAAGAATCGTTGTCATTGGCAAGCATCTGCTGATGAAAACGGAAAGTCCCATTCCAGTCGCTGCAACCACGCGGACTAAATGAGAATCTTGGCGAGATTATGGTATTAGCCATCCGAGCGGGTCAAACAGTCGCACTTTCCAAGAGCATATTTCTCTTCGTAAAATCGGCAATAGCGCAGGACTAAATCGTGAATGCAAACTTGTCGTCGACTGGATGTCACTGCAGCCCTAGCATGGCATGGTTCTCGTGCTCCTATGAATGCGAATCAGAGACAGTTCTGTAGGAATTCCAACAAGAATTTCAGAGCAATTGGCGATTCATTTTTTAAGGGAAAACTCGCTATACACAGTTAACGGAGTTCAGCATGACGTTTGCACCGCGATTGCTTCGAATTTGATGTGCACTCCGGTCACGATGTCGTCGATGTAGCTGTCGCGTTGTCTTGCCCGGCGAAGTCTCGCAGAAATCTTGATTCAGCGAGTTGACAGAATGAACGAATTGCGAGAAATGGCGCGCACGATAACCTGTATGTGACAGTGTTCAATCTGTATTCGCTAACCGAATGACGCCAGAGAATATGCTGATAGTCTCCGTCTTCAGGAAGTTCAAGGATCTGGCGGTAACATTTTCTCAAGATCTGTCACGAACGCATCTTGTCATCGCCAGCTCGTCAATCATCAGGAAATACATCAAATACATCAGGAAATGTTGATAATAAATTAGCATCAATTAACAGCTAAGAATTTAGAGATCGGATCACCTTGTACGCTGCAATCCGTTGAATAATACTCTAAGTTTGATTATAATACTTGATTCTTGGAACACTCTGTGAGATAAGTAGCACTTTCCTTGTTCTTGTGGATTGGATGACCTTGGCACGAGTTCCATGTAATTTAAATCTTTGTACTCTTTTAGGAAATCACAATAGAATTTCCCGAATCGAACATCACGTTCACATTTTTGTTCCATAACAGACAGCAATCGTTCGGCTGGCTGACGGATGTCACTGAGTATTGCTGACAACAAAGCAAACAGTGTAATATATCGTCCGGCAGCTATATACGTGTGAGTTCGAGAAAAGATCTCTTCACATGATTGCTCATTAAAGTCGTAAGGCAGTAGAAGCGAGAGGTTCCCTTTCTTGCTCCCAAAAGCGCGTTTTGTACAAACGCGGCCAGTTCGTGATCTGCGGTACACTGGAAGGAGCGACGTGGAATTATAGATCGATTTTCGCCACCCCTTGAAAAACTCCATCCGAGCAATGTACACTAAGCAACGGGGATTTGCGGAGCACCCCTTCAAAGGCCCTGCAAGGTAATAGAGCACACTTTTGTACTGAGCAGCAACTCAATCGGTAGTCACGAACTGTAAATCAGCGAGTTGGAGGCCCTTGATGTGGGGCCACGTAATATTGCATTTAGCAATCACGCCTTAATAGAGGGAAAAACACGGCAGGATAAAAGTGACAGCGTTGACTTGTGCTCTATTAATCCTTGATGTAATGTTGAGAGCCTTCCCACGACTGGAGTCTGAAAGCCGTCTATTCCGAAAATTAAGATTGCTGCTCGAGATCTTGATAGACGCAAGCGTTGCACCAGTGCTTTAAAAATCAGTGAGACTTCCGATCAATTGGCGTCCTGACACACACAGAATGCGGGTCTCCGTGGCGATCAGTAACAGTGAGTCTAGCGGTTGTTAGTAGAATCGCCCTTACAAATCGACCTTATAGTCCTCGTCCAGACGCACAGCGGACAGCGCGCTCACTTCGGCGGGTTTAGAAGTAGCGTATGCTTCGTGAAGAAGCAAGTCTAGCTTTGCATGTGGTGCACGTCTCAGATTGATACTTCGCGATCGTGTGAGAGTCGAGACAACACAACATTGTAACACAATCGGTGTGTTTCCGCGACGATCTTTCGCTGTAGACTTTGTCTTGAATTATTTGCACATCATAATGTTATGTTTACCCTTGCATAAAAAACATATTTAGAGGCGTGCGTTTAGCGACATGCGATTGCGCGGAGTGGATCTCCGAAGACTTTGGTGATGTTTATACAGATCGATGGAGTCATTCGTGTGAGATTTCCACTCGAGTCTTCGAGTTAAAGAACTCGATGATGAGATGATTAAAGAGATCGAAGAGAATTAATTGATGAGAATTAATTGATCTTTCGATGCTTTCTTGAACGTTTACAGCACTGATGGCTGCATTACAAATGCGATTGAACTCTTCGGATGTATTGCTTTTCATTTTTGGCACAATGATAAACGTACAAAAATTAGAGCATGATAACTCCTTTTTATTTTCGTATTTACTTAGTATTTGCGCAGCAATGCCTACGTACGCGAATAATTGTCTTCAGTCATAGCTAATGGGCGTATTAATATTCCAGCTGGACCTTCCAAGCAATTCTTCAAGTGATCGAACTTCTCCACGTTTGAGATGAAAGGATTCCCGACGATGGACACAAAGACATGTCTCGAAATGACGGCCAGTCTTCGAACACGCCAGAGAACGATCAAATTTTAAGACACAGCAGTGCTGATTTGGCGAGAAGATCGTTTATCGATTCATTGGGAGAAGCGGAATCCGAACGTTCACTTTTGAATTTCGTCATTGTTTAACAGGCTACACAAACGTATTTTCGGCGGAATCAAATTGAGTCGTACTGTATTCACTTTTGTCGAAAAATTCTTTATATTGTGCTCGGATAAGCTTGTGCTGTCTTTCAAATTTAGCCCACAGCTGATCGAGAAGAGTCAGGCGAGTTTCGACAGCATGGAGAGTGATTAACTGCACTCATTTCCTTCAAATTTGATGCCTATGCGATCGTGGATGTTATTTCGGATTAACAAAGTATTTATGTCCACATTCCTAACTCACTCACATGTTTTTTTTTTGTTCTTATAGTCGCCAAATGCACTGAATACGACGGATGTACTTCCACGACAACCGGCGAGAATCCGACTCAAAGAACCAATGTTTGAGAAAAGATAAGTGAGCGACAAGAAGTTTTTCTAGTGACAACAAAGTGACAACAAAGAGTCAATTTTAATTTGTCTTTTTTTACAAAACAAAGAGTTTTCTTTATTTTAACCCTTAAATACCACTGGGGGTCTAAAAGATCCCAAAGCTTTTTCAATCGCATATATACTATCTCAAGAGTACAACTTCAAATTTTTTGTGAAAAATATTAAAAATTAAAAAAATACAATTTATTTGTTTAAAAAGAGTATGCTTTAAAATCTTTAGGAATAGTATATACATTTTCACGTTGGGGTTCAATTAATTCCATGTGATATCAGTGTGATTTTTTGATGTGTGACATTTAAGGGTTATCAATAACATCCTTTGATTACACAGATAATTTGAAATTGCTTTCAAATCGGAAGCTTTAAATTAAAATACGAATATCCCTCACGACGGTTGACTAATAATGTTAGCGCGATGGATAGCAACAAATCGGCAGATTTTCTAGCGGCGAAAATCTGTTAAATTTCTCGAAGGCGATTGATTAAGCAAGTGCAACATTCGAATGTAGCGTTATATATATTTGGCCGAATATAGGAGTCCTTAAGCCATCGCCAATGAAATTTGACCAAATTATGAATTTTGCAATGACTTATAGACATCGTGATTGGTGATCCAAAAGTTCGGTTTCGAGAAAACATGTCTTGCCGTGCGCGATTAAAATTGCAAGTGAATGGCTGGCGTTTGAGTACGTAACACTAATTGTATCACAAGGACACCACAATTATCATTAGATTAGAGTGCCGTTATAACTGAATGTTTTTGCGAGTGTATAACATAAATTCTGTTTAAACCTTATTAAAAAATCAAATTTTGATTTTCAGATAAACAAAAGAGAACTTTCAGTTCATTGGCAATTTCTAGAAAATTCGAGAACTCGCGTTGTATACATGGTATTGTAGTTAATTACAATGTAATTTATAGCGAGCGATCTCAAACAAAAAAACATTGAATAACTCCGGTACAGGGTAACTGAAATAATGCCCATTAATCACGTAGTGCTTTTCTTAATAAACAACTGAGACGAAAAGTCCTCTCCCATTTTGCAATTTTATTATTCCCTGTATACGCCGCACATAACAAAAACTTTATTTATTAAGTATTATTTATTATTTTTAAGATAAACAAACTATATCAGTAAAAACTTTTGTATTGTTTATTACTATGAAAAAAATATTAAAAATTCGAAATATTTTCGTATTAAAAAGAAACTTTTTAAAACTCTTGCATTTTTGCCTTATATTCCATAGAGATAAGATGTACGGCTACTCATAAGAAGAGGATATGTACAATTTATGAAAAAATTACAAATAATACTTAAATAAGACATAATAAATAAGACATAATAAATAAAACGTAAAATGACACAATAACTTATAAAATATGTTTACAAAGTTTTAGTAAGGAATAAAAATGGTAAATATGTATTTGAAATAATAAATTATAAGCTTCCTACATATATTACAAGTATTATTACATAAGGTAATTTTTCATGTAATGTATTTATTGCATTTAGTGTACTGAATCCAATCTGTGCATTTCATATGCTTTGGGCATTAATCTCACCTGTTAAAAATACCGTATTTCAAACAGTATATACAAGACAACAAAGAATACAAAAGCAAAGCACTTGTATTTTGTCATACAATGCTTTACTATTTCTGTACACTTATGTATCACGAAATAACCACTAAGTCTTTTACATGCTTTACAGTAATGATTTTATGTAGATTATAATTATGATGGCGCTATTTATTACAAATCAATTCACAATAATTTCATTAACTTAATTCTTGTAGGAAGATTGTAATTATTATTTATTACTTCATATACATATTTATAATTCTTATTTCTTAATAAAACTTTATAAATGCATTTTATAAGTTATTATGTCATTTTATGTTTCACTCATATGCATTATTTGTAAATTTTTTATGAACCGTACATATCCCCTTTCCTTTATAAGTAGTCATATATCCCACCCCTATACGGCAAAAATACAGGATTTCAAAAAGTTCATTTTTTAATACGAAGAATAAATATTTCGAATTTCTGATATTTTTTTCATAGTAGTAGACAATACAAAATTTTTATTGATATAGTTCGTTTACTCTAAACATAGTAAATAATAAAGTTTGTATAGATAGATGCGACGTTTATATAGAAGTTTTAATCTATAATATGGAATACATTAATAAATAATGTTTTCCATTATTTCATGTCTCAAGTTTTTCAATAAACATGCCATTTCCTTACATTATGATTCGTGCTGCCATAGTGAAGACAAGCTAACCTGAGCTGTTTGAAAACATGAGATGGCCAGACTCTGTTCTTTTAGAGACTTTACGTTTAAATGGTTCGATTTTCGTTGAAATTATAACATCGATATTATAAACTTGCCAATCATAACTACTTTTCTGAAAAATGGAATGACTGTGATTGGTCAGTTTCATAATCACATCATTATTATAACTTCAGTATAAATCAAACCATGTAAATATAGTCAGTATTATATCAGTCATACAGACTCTACAAAATAAAATATATAACTTTTCTCGGTTAACAACTATGCGGAATAAGTAGTGTGCCCGATGAATACAAAAATTTGTAATTGAGTTACAAATTGTATTTATTTAAAATTTTCATATTAAAAAACGCCACGATTCTTTTTTTTTGTGGAAAATTTGCCACAAACTATTCTTTTTGCTAATTCAAGAATAAATATTTTTTTTATTATACAGCAAATCAAAGACTGATTATTATAATCAAAATAATTAAAATTCAATTTTCCAATTGATAAATTTAACTGATAAGGCTCAGAGCAGCCAAGTCGCGGAGCCAGAAGGTTAGTCGTTGGCCAATTAAATCTCTCTTAGAAAATCTTTGTTTATCAATATTTGACGTTGCTCGCGCATATCCAGACCTAGATAAACTTAATTAATCTGTCCAATCAGATTCCTCCACGTTTCAATTCAATTCCTAGAAGAATCAATGATCGATTGCCAAAAACAAAGAAGAGCATATCGTCCTCGCGAGTATAAATATGAGTCCTCCGCGAGCTTAATTGTCATTACAATTTGATCGACGGGCTAAGTTATTATAAAGTGCGGAGATAGTGTAATTCGGAAATCACCTAGTTTATTTCTTGAAGATTCCTCCAGACTAGTTCGAGAGGTCCCCATCACTAAATCATCACCGAGGACTCCCGCTGTTTTTGTCAATTACATCCAACGAAATAGGAAGAAACATTTTTTCTGTTCAAAATTATTCGATCATTAATATTCTCTTATTCTTTTACTTCTCCTCAATTTCTTCCTTTTTTCTACAGGTTCTTAATTCCACTCATCTCAGTCCACCTCTTCTTCCTGTCGAATTACTTAAGTGCTTTAAGTGTTCTAAATAATTCACCTCTTTTTCTCTATTAGAATGATTTATGGAGATTGTAAGACAAATGCAATATGTTAAAAGTTATTTAAAAAATTACAGATTATTCTAAATTGCATTTAAAAGTAATACAAAAAAATTAGAGACAATTGACTATTTGGATCAAAAATTATTTCAAAAAGTAATATTTTTTAAATTTGTATTCTAATAGAAATATATAAAAATGTATTATAAAATAATGATAAAAATTCAATTTTTCATATAAGTACTTCATTCAAAAATATTTATGTAAAGTTACATTGAGATGCAGGCATTAATTGTTCAGTAAATAAATAAAATATTAATTTGTTATAATCTAATTGGTAAATCTTAATGTAATTTTGCATAAGTCATTTTTAGTATTTAAAATATTTATATTAAAAAATTTAGATTTTTATTATTTAAAAATTTTTTGTTTGTAAACAATAAAACTAATATCAAATAAAATAAATAATTTATAAAAATATGTTGCTCAATAAAAACAAAATGTTATGAATACATCTTTCACATATAGTTTGTTTAAAATATTAATAATATGTTTTATGCCCTTACAATCTCCTTAAACGGTAAAATATTTCAAGTAATTCACCTCTTTCTACTTAGAATTGTTTAAGCGATAACACGCTTCAAGTAATTCATCTCTTGTTCTACTCAGAATCATTTAAGCAGTAAAACTTTAAGTAATTCATTTCTCTCTATTCAGAATTACTTAAACGGTAAAACGCTTTAAGTAATTCACATCTTTTTCAGAATTATTTAATCGATAAAACACTTCAAGTAATTTACATGTTTCTATCTAGAATTACACAAGCGGTAAAACGTTTTAAATAATTCACTTCCTCTCTATTCAGAATTAATATCCAGAATTCCTTAAGCGATAAAATGCTTCTAATAATTCACGATCATTCTTTTTTTTCTTCTTCTTAGAATCAAACTATAATTCTTGGGAAATTTACTTTCCTCTCCCTTCTCTTTTGGAATTTTCATCTACTGACTATAAACCTATTAACAAGAGAAAATTTTAAAAATAAATAAAGAAAAGTACACTGACAATGAAAGCCAAGCACAGTAATTGGAGCGCAACAAAATTAAGCCTTTCAAATTAATTAACCCTTTCAAATTAATTAACCCTTTAAAATTAATTAATCCTTTCAAATTAATTAATCCTTTCAAATTAATGAATTCTTTCAACTTAATTAAACCTTTCGCTAATCCCCTCAATCCTTTGATTATCCTTTTAACTAACTCATTCGACCCTTTCATTACCTTTTCTCATTTCCATTTTTAATACAAACGAAAACTAGAATCCTTAAATTTCCTCACAATCGACACACGTAGTAAGAATAAACCCCCTACCCAAAGCTCCGACGCAGGAGCGGAACCATATGTGTCGTTAGCAAAAGATTTGGTCATAAAAGAATACAAATTAGAGGTCATAGAAAACGCAGTAAAAGAAAAGAAACGTCGCATCCAGCACGAAAACGCGCTCAGGCAATAGCTAGAAGAAATAGAAAAGACAAAACGCCAATTAGAACTTAATGACCCGAGAAATTCTACAGATCCATGTCTACCAGAGAGGAAGAATTAGTTTCGCGAAAATACGAATTCGAAAAACGGTGACAAGACTCTGATGCGACTAGACGAATACACAACCAACGTACGCCAAGAGACGACGAATCCGTCGCCGCTTAATTTTGACTACGCACTTCCCTTTTCCCCAGGAAATAACTTCGCCCTTGGCGAACCGAATCCGAAAGTGTCGTTCAGAGAAATCATTGAATCGGTTCTCTACTACGACAGTTATAACACAATTCACGCAGGCATATAGAAAAGCACGCGAGATAGTACCGCCAAAGCAGCAGAGAGAAACTTAACTAAATTATTAATAAATAAATTAGGTAAGCGCGTTACCAAGTTAATAGATTTATTGACCGGAGCCTTCGGCTCGCCCAAAACCAGTACCGTGGCGAACTGAGCATTATTTACCTAAACACGTACTGGATTAGTCACGTAAAGGATCTCCGCACAGCGATCCTTGATGCCGAGAGAAGAGATAGAAGAATGCTAGATACCCGATTTATATCGGACAGATAGTCTAACAGCGGTCATTTTATGAGGGCCTTCCCCTAGAATATCGATTACAAATAATCCCAGAAATACGTTGGCGGCATACGGACGCCTTCACCGCTGCTAAAATCATTGCGAAGCGATAGGAATTAGCAAACAAAGATTCGAGATGAGACTCAGGTCCAATCATGATAAAGAAAGAGAAACCTAGTACTGATGGGGAGACCATTAGCGCATTTGATGCCACAAAGACCAAGTCACTTCGGTTATCACTCAGAAAATTATTCGCGAAACTCACCGAGAAGTCGGTATGCGCAAAATTATTATCGCTATTCGCGAGATCTCGAGCCACGCCGAAATACAAATATATTGCAAGATAGATACTGCCCTGAGTGATTTATTAATCCATAAATAACAAATGTTTTTAACATTATTCTGAGCTATTATCAGTGGATACATTGCTAAGAAAATTTTAAATAGATGGTCTGATGTAACAAACACCGAGCGGAACGCAGGAAGCAAGCAAAGCTCGAAAAATTAAACTAACGTTTTTATAATTAAACGAATTCAAACCAGTGAATTTATCACGCTCATCTACAACTGAGGAAGGCTTATTTGCGACACAAATTTAGAGACCAAAATTTCGCCGACGTTCCAGTGGACTTGACATTTCCATACGATATTCCTATCAATGACAATTCTTCTGACCATACATCTCCTGAACTATCCTTAGAGTTCGAATCCCTTCCCTCTTCCCTTCCCTCTCCTACTTTCTCTCCTACTCTCTCTTATTCCAGAAGATTTCCGAATTTTCTCTTCCCTTTTACTTCCTCATCTCTCCAAACGACAATAAAACCATTGAAATTTTCGCATTACTCGAAATCGTAATCCAATCCGCATATTCCATCTCTTCTTAAATTTATACAAATATCTATACTCTGTACCAACAAATACTTACATAATTTAAATGTCAATCATATTTTTTATTTAGATATACGCATACATATAAATATATATATATATATATATATATATATATATATATTTGTGTTAAGAATCAATTTTTATATAGTGCCATTCATTTATTAGTTGAGTCAATAAATAACCTAAAATTTATTAATCAAGTGATATTTATTCGATATCCTTCCGACTTATTTCATCTTTACAAAGATTGTCCAATCTCTAGTCAAAAGGATTAAATTCCTTGACCTAAAAAAGAGAATCAACGGATGCACCATCTGAAACTGAATAATAGTGTCGCATATTGATGTTAACCCACATCTGGGACCTATTCAAGTGCTTCCCAGCAAACATAGATATATCTCAATTAAAACAAAATTATTAACTCATACATAATTTTAATTTTTAACTCGTAATAGTTGTATCAAAAGTGAATTTACGTGAATTTACGAAGAATGTTCTCAAATTTGTCGTCCCATTTTACTTATAGTAGTTACATAACAGTGATTTGATTTAAATACGAAACGACAACATGATTGATAAATAACAATTATGTATTGAGATATAACATTTATGCAATGCAAATTTGTCACTGTGACAGAAATGAGAAATGATTTATTTGTTACTTCTTGACTCGATTTCTTTGATTTGAAAAAGTTTTGGTTATTTCTTGCTATTAGAATTAAAAAAATAGTTTATATAGTTTTACTATTTTTTTTAAATGAAAGAAATATATTTTTAATACGTAACAAAAAATTTTAACAAACAATTTAAATGAAAACTATTTTAATAAAAAAATTTAACAAAAAATTTAAACGAAAACTATTTTTTTTGTAATAAAAAGATTATATCTTTAAAAAAAAGTAACTTTTTGTTGTTATTTACTTTTATTTTTCTAGTTCAATTTGTTATTTACTGTTTCGTACCTATATATTCTTGTCTTATTCATTATAATTAATTGAAAAACGCATCGCATCGCCGCCAAGAACCTAATCCACAATCTCTAGAACGGTAGTCTAATAACATTTACGCTAATCGCACGCTTGTCATTGCCAACGTTATTTATACCTGTTATTGTTTATATCATTCCTATATTAATTTCATGTCTCTATTGACAGTTTAATATTATTGATATTTGAAGAGATCACATGGAAATAATACGCTGATATTTATTCACTTATTGTTAGTTAGGAAATGATAATAATCTATCCATGTTAAATACTTATCCTTTATATTTTTATATCTATAAAAGAAAAATCGACATAACACACAATTGAATATATTATTATTTAATTGCATAAAAATATTTATGCCGATAGCATAATAGAAGCGAACTATATAAAACTATATAAAACTATATAAAATCTAACCTATGTTTTGAATAGACTTTAATTACTAGCGATATGATTATTTTAATTATTTCTTTATTAATGAATAATCAGAAATAGTTTGCAATAGTACTTATTAATCGATTGTTTCCTTCAATTTATCACATTTATTGTTTCTTGATTTGTTTACAACAACAAATTTTCACTTCTCTTAATTCTTTAAACAAATCTCTGTGAAAAAGTAACGTATAATTTTTGAAATTAGGTTACATCATAGGTAGTGATGTAATTTTATAAGAAAGTATAATCTCATAATTTTAGTGATATAACTATTATAGACTACAGTATACATTCCTGCAGATATAACTATGTATAATTTACATGTTTTTCCATTATGGCTGTGTGTTATAAATATTTTGTATTTATTATGTCTCATTCATAGAATGATACATGGATATAATTTAATTACATTTAATATACATAATTATGTCACATCCAGACTCCACAGTTCTTTTCTTTGATTAGAATTTTCATCATTACCATAAAAAAGTTATTAACAAGTAACAATAAGTAACTGGGAGATCATCTGTTTCAATCATAAGAGGTTACAATAGTGACGAGCCGAATAACATTAACTTTTTAGACTAATAATCCAATCGGGACAAAATTGTTGGATTAAATATTTAAACCAAGTGCCGAATAGACAAACTTTATCCCGAGAAACAGAAGAAGTAAATAGATTAAGAATTACTGAAACAACAGTGTCTATAATAAATGACACATGTGTCTAAACTATTGAACATCCGACAAATGGTCGATGACGGAAGTTGTTTTAGACATCTCAGTATCCCATTTCACAACCGGTATTCTTAATCCTAATCCTAGATTAGACCAGTAATACGCGAGGCCTGCACACGGCACTACTAACTCACGAATATAAAAAGGAAGCTCTTCGCGAACAGTCAGACAGTCAAACCCCATCTCCGACACGAACTCTGCCGGTTTGTGATTATTCAGCAACCCGACACTCTGCCGATTCGCATATCGTTCCACCAATTTTAGTGGTAAGCCATGATCAATTCGATCAAGCGATCTTGGTCACATTATCAAGCGTCTCGACTGAAGCCTCCAAAACCTCGCTAGAGCTCTCAATCCTTCCTTTGGAACCATACAATCACAGAGATCGGATTTCCATCAGTTCTCTTCGAAAAGTCGATACTTGCAGAGTAACAGTAAATCTCTCCTTTTAATTACTTATTTTGAAAACCTTACTAGATCACTCACTCTCTAGAAAAACTCTTAAACAATTTTCCTTTCAGCCTCTGCACTCTTAGTTTTTCGCTTCCACAGCTCACCTAACGTCCTTATCCTCCCACATTCATCGATTTCTTCGATGAAATCTGTATCCTTTACTTAGAAGTCCGCTTAACCTTACTCTCTCCCTCCCCTTTTTCTACACAGAGCCTGACAATTAAACAATTTTTTTTATTTTAAAATCGTAAGTAATTGGCCACGTATACGCCTTTCTCATGCGACTAAATGCCTACGCACCCAACGCCGTAAGGAAACCTGTCGGCTTCTAAACGAAGCCTATTAGGCATACATCAATAAAATAAATAATGATGCTATTAATAGCAATGAGACTAACACTAATAGTTTAGCTAACGATAATGTTAATAATGATATATATAATAGTCGAGCTAATAATAATAACAATAATAGTAATAACGACAATAATATTCAATATCCAATAGAAATCCCTTCCCCTCGATCTCCTTCCCTGGCCGAATCAATTTCGTCATGATTAATCCAATGAATATTTCTTGATATTTCCCCCTTCCCGTCTCGCTTCTCCCGTTGATTCGACATTAAGCCTGGAGTTCTTAAGAGTTCTTAGCTGAAATTTCTCCTCTCTGTCCTCGTTACTACTTCCACTGGTATGGTAATCCCCATTCATTATCTTCCCTCTTTTCTCAGTTCCAAATTTCCACCGAATTCCTTCCTCCAAACACTTTCACCATACATTTTCAAATCGCAGAGCCCGAGCGTGTCAAAAGCGCAATAACCGAACAACCACCAGAGGCCCTTATACCTTGCTCACTCTCCTCATCCTTTCTTAATTCCAGTAGCCTTTTTTCTAAACTTCTTTCTCCCCTCCTCATATAGAATTAATGAAATTAGGTAGATACAATGTAATCGTCAACACACACACACACACACACACACACACACACACACACACACACACACACACACACACAC
>Ga0157363_1003944_pt1 | contig 13581 bp, 16 predicted proteins | sample AttsexASBM1_FD_111477 | JGI IMG/M metagenome (GOLD analysis project Ga0157363, IMG submission 111477) | Fungus gardens microbial communities from leaf cutter ant in Ribeirão Preto, State of São Paulo, Brazil - Atta sexdens ASBM1 | ecosystem: Host-associated > Fungi > Mycelium > Unclassified ...
TGCCATGAAGGTTCAGCCATCGCGATGCCAGAGTTTGATCGACCACAAGCGAGACTGCTTTGGGCGGAGTTTGAACTTCCCAACCCGTCCTCCTATCCCCTCCCTTCGTCATTTATTGCTACCATGGGTCGTGTACTTCTCAAGGTGTGCCATATCATTTTCCAGCATCTGCACCTTGGCTTACTCGTATCAGGTCATTATTCTGGGTGACAGCGGGTCGGTAGTTCAACGTTATGTCTACCTCAATCTCACGTTAGTTTGTCTTAGCGTTGGAAAGACGTCCCTTATGAACCAATATGTGAACAAGCGTTTCAGCAATCAGTACAAAGCTACTATTGGGGCCGACTTGTATGATTCACCTTTTTGATGTCGAAATTGGCTAACCCACCCATATAGCCTTACGAAGGAGGTCATCGTTGACGATAGACTAGTCACCATGCAGGTGCGCTCGTCTATGTGTGAATGTCAACTCTTATCAGAGCTGGCCTATCATTAGCTCTGGGACACTGCTGGTCAGGAGCGGTTCCAATCTCTCGGTGGTGCGTTTTACCGTGGCGCAGATAGCTGCGTCCTTGTATATGATGTTAACAGCGCCAAGTCCTTTGAGACCCTCGACAGTTGGCGGGACGAATTCCTTATCCAGGCAAGTCCTCATGATCCGGAGAATTTTCCTTTTGTGGTGTTGGGGAATAAGATAGACGTTGAGGAAGGCAAGCGCCAGGTTCGTATTGCTGCCTCGTGTCTTGAGTTTGTTTTTTCAACTGGCCATGTAGGTGACCCAGAAGCGTGCAATGACCTGGTGCCAGTCGAAAGGCAACATTCCCTATTTCGAAACATCTGCCAAGGAGGCTATTAATGTGGAGCAAGCATTCCAGACCGTGGCAAAGAATGCCTTGCAACAGGAAGCGGAAGAGCAATTGTGAGTAGCACTCAAATCCTAGCTGGCGGCAACGCTGACACGCCGCCCAGATATGTCGATTATCCTGACCCAATTCAGCTGGATTCAGAGAGTTCGCAAAGTTATGGGTGCAGCTGCTAAACATTCATGCTCAGACTATTCTGGACTTAGTATATTGCTAGCCCTTCACGATCTAATTTGACCTTCACATCCGTTCGATATCAAACGGATTTCATTGATGCCATGCCTTGACTCGTTCTTTTACACGTTATCATGTATATACGATTATTGTCCATAATGCATACCCGTTCTTTCTTTCTTTCTATCAGAAAGCGGATACATTGATGAAATTCCCACAGCATCTAGCAGGCGCCGGAAACGCGTTATCGCACGAGCCGAAATGGAAGCCTACGACATTCAATCTTCTGGGCACTTGATTAATTCTATTCTTTGTCTTGTATTACATACCTACTACTCCTTCGCTTGTCATTCATGGGCCGAGTGTGTTTGAAGGTGAATCCAGGTTCTCAATCACTAATGTCGAGGCTAACAGACTTCCAGACCATTATCCTCGGTGACAGTGGGTCAGTCCTTCACAGCGAATGCTACGGTTGACACAAAGTCATATTTGAATTCTCCAGCGTCGGAAAGACATCTCTTATGAATCAGTATGTCAACAGAAGGTTCAACAACCAGTACAAAGCTACTATCGGCGCAGACTTGTGAGTCAGCCCTGATTTCAGTGACTGCAAGCACAAGTTCAATACCTCTACAGTCTCACAAAGGAAGTCGTGGTGGAAGATAAAGTTGCAACCATGCAAGTACGCTCTTCGGACTCTCCATCATGTCCCAGAGTGTTGATCCATTTGCCTAGCTATGGGACACAGCGGGTCAAGAGCGTTTCCAGTCTCTCGGGGTTGCGTTCTACCGCGGTGCCGACTGTTGTGTCTTGGCCTACGACGTCAATAATGCAAAGTCATTCGATGCACTAGACAGCTGGAGAGACGAATTTCTCATTCAAGCCGGCCCACACGATCCAGACAACTTCCCATTCATCCTACTGGGGAATAAGATTGATGTGGAAGAAGGAAGGAGGCAGGTTCGTCCCTTGATTTGTCTCCCTCCTATCAACTATTTCATTTTCCTATCTTCCAGGTATCCCAGAAACGTGCCATGGCATGGTGTCAGTCCAAAGGGAATATACCCTACTTTGAAACCTCTGCGAAGGACGCCATTAATGTCGAGCAAGCTTTTATCACTGTTGTCAAGAATGCTCTGGAACGGGATGCCGAACTCCCGTAAGTTTTCTGTCCCTTATATGCTTTTGCTTGGACTTTGATGGCCCTCGTGTTGCTGTATTCAGAATGGAAGAGTTCCACGATAGTATACCACTTCGACCCGACACGCCACAGGCTAGAGGGCCATGTACTTGCTGACTTCACAATTTGAGCATCATGTATACACTTTCTCCGTCATGATGGTACCTAGCCAGTATAATCGTTTTGTTGCGTCCTTCTGATCGCACCATAACTATTCATTGCCGATGCAGCCAGTGTTGTGAGAAAGCTCGTGAAAAGCTATGGCCTTGATTAATGCGGTTCCATCAATGCCATCACATCCATACCATACGACGATCATCGTTCTTAGTGTTCTCACGTGTCCTTGACCCTGATTTCTCATGGGGTCCAGCAAGAAATCTAAGAAACGCAAGCGCTCTCCCCCTGTGGAAGAGGAGACATTCGCAGTCGGTAACTCACGAGTCTCAATGATGCAAGTGGCAGAATTGCTCATGTAACCACGCAGAACTCATTCTCAAAGCTCGCGTTGTGGAAGATGCACTTAATAAGGCCCAAGATGAGCATTGGGTGGGTTTTGCCTTTTTGCTATGCCTCAATGCCGACCTGTGGTATGATCCTAGGAATACTACGTGAAGGTAAGAAACCTGTATATTCGTCTGAAGTTGATGGCTGATTCAATCAGTGGGCTGGTTATGACAGTGATGCAAATACGTGAGTCCTCCATTTGCTCTTATATTTTGTTTGTCCCAACTGGACATCATAGGTGGGAGCCCGCGAAAAATTTTTCTCAATGTGAACGTCTTGTAGCGAGTTTCTGGGAAGATGTTGGCTGGGACAGTGTTGATTATCCAGAGGGAACTGAAGTAATACCCAGCGACACTTGGATCAGTGAGCTTACGCGTCAGTAGCCATCGCGCGTCCTGACCTCCTGCAAGATATGGAGAAGAAAATTTTCTGGCAGAATCTGACTCCCAAAGAGAGGCAAGCATTCCAAAGCAGGGAAGCAAAGCGACGTACCCAAGTGAGTCAATTTCTGAAAATGTTCAAAATGGATCCAACGATGGTCACAGACACTACAACGCAAAGCTGTTGAAACCGCTTATGCTGTAGATATGGAGTCTTCACCGGAGCCTGGAAAACTATCCAGGCCCAAAAAGAAGAGGATCAAGGTGCCACATGCTTTCTGTTCTCCCTACATCACTGATACTGACATTCCACTACAGAGACCTCGTATCGATGAGGAAGAATCCGACGACAGCGATGTGCCGTTGATCAAACAGGATGATTTGAAGTTAAAGAAGTTTTGTGTGAAACATGAAAGGTCGAATGACAATGAGGTAATTGACTTGTTATCTCCTTTTCGATGATGTGGCTCATCGCTACTAAATCAGCCCACCAAACGGAAAGCGAAGGGTCGCAAACTTAACACGCCTGTTGAACCAGAACTCATGTATCCTCAGTCACCAGTTGAACGGTCTGGTGCAGATAAAGTATGCCCTATAATTCCTTATCATTAAGGAGGATACTACGGTTTCTCACAGGGCAAGCAGAAACTAGCTGAAGAAACTCGTTCCGAGTCACCCTCGTCTCTGTTCTCAGCTGGCTCGACTGACTCGGTTGACTCGTCCGATGAGGTTGTGACCCTACCCACTCAATCTAGGTCTCTACCTGAAAATCGCCCGGTAACCGAACGCAAACTCTCGATGGGCTTCACGTCAGTTATCAACAAAAGCGGGAAGTCCAAATTCAGTCCTGCAGCTCCACCTGAAGCTCCGCCTACTAGACACCTGTCCTTACCCTCCGTCCCTACCCTCGTGACTGGCATCTCCACGAAACAGAGGATCGCAGCAGGAGCGTCGATTTTGTATAATCCCAAGGACATGAAGGCGATGACCATGGCACTGCCGAGAACCAAAACAAGCCAAGCATCGTCGTCCAGTCTTTCTAATTACAAATTTAAGGGTTCAGGATTGACTGTGGTTGTCCCTGATGAGTCAACAGTTGGATTGTCCAACACAAGGTTACCAAAGCTTACTTTGAACGTTCTTAATGCCCAAGAACAGTCTCCTGTAAATAGGACATCCCAACCTGATTCCCTTGTCAGAGTGGAGTTGCCTTCTAACATTTCCTCCGCCTCACCCAAAGTACCTCAGTAGGTCTGCATGTCCTCGTCACCTAGTCATATCCTTATGTATTCTTCCAGGTATCCCAATACTCACGAAGCTGATGGATTCTTAGCCTCATTAGCACCGTCACTGCCTGGGTATGGGTTATGTTCATGTTTGACCTGAGATTGGTCTTCTGACGTTTGCTAGGTTTACTGGCCCACTCAAGTTGGTTTATGCTTGCCTCAACCCTAATTATTGCTTTTTTGACATCTATTTTAGGCCGCCGCCATCAGGCTTCATCCCTTTTCACAAAGCTTCTAATCTACCAAAGTATGCATGAAACGAATTGTTAGATATTTTCGTTTGCTGACGTGCGGATAGGATCCAAAAGAGGTGGAAATGGGAAGGCCAGCTATTTATCATCAAAGAAGATGATCAAGAAGAATTAGTTGGTTCAGTAGTTTGTACGAATGTCACGACTCCGAAAACTGGGGGCATGCGCATACCTCTGACATTTGATGCCATGAGTCGATTGAACCTCATTTCATTCCATGAATCATCAGATGTTTTGATCTTCTTAGAGGCTTGTAAAACCTCGGATCAGTTTGCTACATTGGCAGGCCGGGACACTGAATCGCAACTCCAGGTCAAAACCATCGCAAGCTACATGAGCAAGTACGAGCAGGTATGTTCCGAAACTCTTTTCTCAAGCTTGAGCTTGAGTGCTGAGGCCTCAGTAGGTAGCTCTTGTGCCAGTCTGGTACGAGAACAATGTCGTCGGCCACCTCTTGATTTTTCCCCTTGCCCTAAAGGTCCTGATTCACCAGCTTGAGGTCCCCAGTGAAACTATTGCCCAAGCTGCAGAAAGTCTGATTGTCTCCCTTCATGGATGGATTATGAATCCGATGATGCAGCCACAGGAGTCGCGGCTCCCACTCAGTGACATAATACCTGCCAAAACGAGCCTCCCTCCAATTTTCGCGAAAGCACGTACTCAAGCTGGGCCGTCAGGTTCAATGATCGACCATAACTCGTTATTGCGCGCAAATATCCACTTCGCTATTCGAGTACTTACTTTCCCACCGGATCTCTTTGACTGGCTCACATCCAGTCTTCGATTATATGCAGTCTACCATGAATATGAGAGAGGAGATAACAAGTCGGAACCGATTGAACTCAGGATGCTGAAGATGATCCTGGGGAGCTGTCATGCTCGAGAGTGGAAACATCAGGGTCCCAGCATCAGGAGAGAGTACAGACTGCGAGCCGTATTCATCCATGTGGGGTCTCTCCATAATTTTTATAGATCTCCTTTGACACAAAAGAGGAATTCTTTGGACATCCGATTTTATTCATATGGGACAGACGGAAATGTTCCGAGGGGCATGTGGGGGTTCCGAGAAATATATCCAGTTGGTAAGCACATCCTGGCGATCGAAGTGTACTTACTCATCTGTCACTATAGGGGGTGTCGTTACCCTATATCCCAGTGCATTCATGGAAGACTATATTGGAGCTATACGATTGGTACAGAAGATACATGAACACCCTCTTTGGATGGCCTTTATTTCTCCAGCTTGCCTCGGATATCTTGTTAATATCGTACGTTCTGAAAGTCAGGACCCATTAGTGACATGCGAACAGCAAGGGTGTGTCGTAGTCTTCCCATCTCTACATGAAACCTTAACTTTATGCGCAGCCGAAGATATGTCTATCACAACCTCCTGCAATTGATAGTAGACGGTGAAATAGCATTGACTTCTATCCCTTGCTACTTGACGTCCAATGAGAAGGCGAAGATATGGGCTCGAAATCATTGCCGTATACTCGACCCGTTGAGTGCCCTTTCCATCGGCAACACTGCTTTCAATTCGGTATGCGCCAATGTCTCCCGGATCGATTGGGCCGAGATGGTGCAAAAGAGTGTTGATGACGACATCGTGACTATCCAACGGCATCCTGCGGTCCTGTACGAATACCGGAGATTTATTGTTGTGAAGGGCGCGAAGGATCCTGCTGTGACACCTATTTCAGTTTGTGATCCTCTTGACGCCTGCAAGTGCTTATGGTGAAAACATTTTTTCAGGTTGAAGCTACGACCCCTTGTCAGTTTGATTTCCAGGACGATTATTTCAAAAGCTAGACTAAATCATAAAGTCCTTAATTTCGACATTCTTTGATGCCCTCCAACTTGCCGTGTTGTACACATGATAGTGAACGAGCGCCCTTGAGTTTTACCCCATTTGCATCGTCACATTTTTCCCCCTTAACTCGTCGCCATACATCGGAGGTCTGCAGTTTCGCTTGTCATCTCCCGATGTAAAAATACAAGCCCTGTTGAAGTTAAATATCCTGTCATTTGCGCCAACGTGTTCAAAGGTTCATGGATTGAGTTTGCAAGATTGGATGGCATGTTACAGGCCACAGAAGGAATGTTTGACAATAAATGGCAGGACAACTGGCATGACACTGGTAGAGTTTCAGTATGTAGGATCAATCTATTGATGAAGAATAGAGGTGTAGGCAACCTGGATTGTTGTTGATTTCTGATCATGACTTATTCTGAATCACTTGCTTACTGGGACATGGAGGTACTGAAGTGGATAGATGTACAATGTGTTTCTATGAGTGATCGTGGGTCCAGGATACAAGCTCTCATGTCACCCTTCTTCGCATTGAAATCAATCACTCCGTTGGTGCGCATGATGCTTAAGTATTTCTCGGAATTGGCGCAAAGCCTACAGCGATCTTACTGTCATTTCATGCACGGTAAATGCCGAGACAATGGCGATATGCGAAACACTCTCAAAGTACTTCAAGGTGTTCTCTGAATTCGTTTCATTCCTCTCTTCTGAGACGTTTAAATTCCTTCCTTTTAAATAGTTCCTTGTCGTGTGGGGAAGTTTCCTCTGGAGAACTTGGTCATATATGATTGGAGAGAACAGCTAGAATTCTTGGTGCGGAGAGGCTCATGTTCAATCGTATGTGGCGCAATGATTCCGTTGCGACAGAGAAGATTTTCGAGTAGAGAGTGACGTATCTATGGTCATCATCACTTCAAGGAGACTTGAGATGCTGGAAACCCACGGTCGTCTCGTATCTAGTTATACAGACAAAACTGCAACAGGGGAAGGGAGAAGGACCAGCAATTCGTAGATTTTTTGGTGCCGGACAAGAGTAAATGACATTTGCATTTTCAGAACGACAGTTTCAAGTGAGAAACCTCAATCATCGAAACCTTGGGACACTTTTCACTACATGAATTGCATAAAACCTTGGTTTCATTCACCTACTGCATTATCCATCTTCGCAACGAATATATTACAACAGACCCGCAGATGCTAGCCCTTCCGCTACGAGTTCATCCCTTTCTTTCCGCGCAGCGCTCTGGACCTATTATAATTAGTAAGAATGAGAGAACAAGATACTGTACGGACTGCTTGGACTAGAGCCGTTTTCGAAATCTCCTGCAACTCGCCACCTAAGATCAGCTCATCAAGGATCTGTATAGCGATATATCAAGATATGCTTCTTCAGCTCAGAATGAAACCCACATAATAGGCCAATTCAAAGTTAAATATCCTGTGTCATTTTTGTAGGCGATGTTTTCGGTTATCAGCACTGGATGTGCTCACAGATCCAATTCGCAAACCTAGCATGCATCAAAGACTCTGTGTTCGGGCCGTGCATGAAATACGTACATTTTCAAACAATTTGTCTAAGGCTTCTACATAACGGTGCAAGATTTCAAGTGTCGCCAGTTCATTGTCCGTCGCGTCTATTTCCGCGATAAAGAATAACGATGCATAACGCCTGTAAATAACCTATAAACGCTGTCAGGATCGAAGCCAGCTCCATCTCACGGGATCACGAATCACCTTTTTTCCTATACCCGTCGATTAGTGTGAGCAGTACTTTCAATTTAGGAGCTGCATCATCCACCTTTATATTCCAGGACATTGCACATCTTGGGTTTACGGTTCAATACGAGTTGGGTAACATCGCGGACAGTGGTGATTTTTGTCTTGCTAGGTAGCGTTGTATACCATTTGGCCAGTCGAACTTTTCCTAGCATGCATTAGTCAGGACCGTAGCAGGAGCTACTCGTACTCGCCTTGCCGTGAAACTAGGAGGATATAGTTGATCATAACCAAAAGTATGCAGAGATGGTCGAATCGCTGGGCCAAAAAAGTTGGATGTTAGAACACAGCGAACATAGCGATGGATGGTAAGATACCGAAAACAACGACTACCAGTTTAATGAGCCGACGCATCTCATGCACATGAGTCGCACAACATCAACCGTTTTGGCAAAACATCAACCAATCATCTGTGATGGCGACCGTCCCTGTTTCTGACAAATTTATTGGTCTTCATCTCGGAACAATAACCTTGAGGAACCTACTCATTGCTGGAGGGATTATACGATCATTGATCGAACTACCGAGGAAAAGACAGTGGTAAATGTAATTACGAAATACGGGTGAGCCTGGAAAGAAACGATAGATTAAGTGGAACGATGATCCAGCAGCTGAGGTTGAGATTGGAAAGAAATGTCCGACAATGTCAACAACCCCTCTTCCTTCACAAACGTCCTCGCGTAAGGCATCCACTTCCCCATTATCTCCGCGAAATTCACTTCCATCGTCTGAATCCTCCCAGAAAACGGTGAATATGCACCAGGATCCGAACCTTTCTTATACGCCGTCGTACGTTTCTTCTTTGCCTCGTCCAACAACCTCTTCAGCCACGGTTCTGTCTTGGCATTCGACACCCAAGTCGCCGTCAGAATCATCTCAAAATGTCTCTCAAGTTCTCCATATGTATACGCCACGTACCATAACCAACTCCTCGACAATCTCTCCTTTTTCAGCATGAGATTATATACGAGATATTCACGCCATGATGTCATTTCGTCTTCCGGCATGTCAAGGGATTCCAATTCTGGATCGAGAGGCTCAAGCCATGATGGGAGTCGGCATGATGCCCATAGGGGTGCGTAGTATGCTTTTTCCCACTGAGTGAGAACGACAGATTTGACTGTCATTCCATCTGCTTCGAATGTGACGAAGAATAGAGGCATGATCATGTGTCTGTGTGCTAGGCGGAAGAGACTTTCTGAGAGGATGGTCTCTAGAATGAGTCTGCGTTCTGCAAATTTATCTTGTTCCTTTTGACCTTTGAACGACTCTTTGTTCCATCCGGTAATGTGAGGCGGTAGGAAGTTTCCTCCAGAGAATTCGGACATGTGTTCTTGGAGAAGTGTATTAAGGTTCTTTACACGAAGAATGTCATGGGGTGAGAGTTCATATGTGTCGTACTCCTTGAAGCGTTTACGGAATGCTGTGATATCGGGTTCTCCGTTGCGCTTGAATAGACCTGCATAGAGGATGGAATATGCTTTGTACAAGTGGCTGTGATTCGTGGGCGGTATGTGAGAAGTGGCGAGGGGAAGTTTTACAGAGGAGGAGGAGGATACGATGGAAGAAGTGGAAGAACTGGCCTGTGGCTGTTGCATATCCACCGGGGGACGCATATGAATTGGTACAGAGATAATATCAGCAATTTTCTCCAATACAGCTTTCTTCTGGTCATCACTGAGGACAGGCCAGAGTTGGTCAAGTGATCGACCACCATTCTCGATCTGGACCGCATTTATTGTGCAATACGCAGGACCATGAAAGAATGAACATACGTCTTCGATAATGACAGCAGTGTAACTTTTAGAGTCCACGTCCAAAGAAGTGCCATAGATCCTGGGAGCAGCCCAATCAAGAACATTACGCACGGCACTTGTCTTGCTCAACTGCAGGAAACAAATCAGCATCAAAGCGAAAATTGATACCCACCGAGCCATTGGCATACCAACATCTCGCGAGCTTTGGCGCCCTTTGGAAATATGATCACCATTACTGACTGGGGTACCTTGCCTGGATAAAATCCTTTGACTTCGAGAGAGAATCTCAGCCACTGATTTAATGTCAGTCTTCGTTCTCGCTGTGCCAAGAATCAGGACAGGGTGTTACTCACCGGGATCGCATCACGATAGATTCGCTGGACAAACTTGGGAACAAGGAGAGCATCACCTCTCCCGCTCTGTATTCTAGGTGTCAAGGACAACTGTACGGTGCGCAGGATGACATTTGAAATGTGTCCATAGTCCAAGTCAGAGGGGTCAAAGACGAGGCCAACGGAAGTCATCCAACGAGATCAAGGACTGAGGTGTGATTTTGAAGTACATATCTGGAATTGATCTTGATCGCAGGCGTTGTGATACATAGGTACGGAAATAGCTATACTATACTAACTCTCCCTGCTGCCCATCTCTTCACATCTCTATTCACAGCTTGGGCGGCGTTCTAGGATAAGCTACCTTCAGGGCGGCCGCTTCGTCGACGAACCAGTAGAGCTGTCCCGGGTAAAGGGGTTTTACCCGAGATGCTGGCAATCCAAGTTCAGGTTGATCCAGAGCGACCTGCAGAATATCCTGCTTTCCCTCTCCGGTAGCAACAAATGCGACGCGCACAGCGTGATTGATGACGGGATACGTGAGCGTGATACGTTTCAGCGGTGGTTTGGGAGAGTCTTCAATCCATGCAACCCAACGGTCGGCTTCTTGCAGCAATTCATGATTAGGGAAAAGAGACCCAGTATGACCATCGGGTCCTATTCCAAGCAGGATGAGATCAAAGACAGGGAAGCGCGCCGAGTCTTTTTGAGCAAATTCCCTGATAAGTTGTTTTTCGTAGTCATCAGAGAGCTCGTCGAGATCATCGAGGAACTCAGGATTGATGGTGCGAATTTGATCATGAGGGATGGGAACTTTAGAAAAGAGGACGTCATCACAAGACTTGTGGTTGGAGTCTGAGTCGTCAAGAGGGACCACGCGCTCGTCAACGTAGAAGACATGCCTGGAGACGAGGTAAGCGCTACAGGCTGCAGCCAATGTAGACAGAACTGACCATTTGTCCCATTTCACCCCTTGATGATTGATGAGTCCACTGAGCGTCTTTGGGAGTGATCCACCCGAAAGAGCAATAGTGAACCTCCCCTTTCTGTCAAGTGCCTCTTTCTGTGCCTTGACGACAAATGCAGCCACGCCGTCGACTAGATCAGACGAGTCCTCAAAAACATTGAGAAGAGGCGGATTTGGAGGATGGTGGACAGTCATGTTGAGAGAGGGGTAAAGAGGAGCGTGAGACGGACAGAGATAAGATTACCACGCCATCTAATTTAGGAGCATCTATAATCTACTTGTTCAACTTTCTTCCCTTGTCTTTCTCATTGCCGCCGCCTGTCCATACGCGGATTTCATGTCTGATCGCATCGATGCACGCGCGGGGAAATCAATTGCTGTTATACCTTACAGCATGCTAGCTTGGGTTTGGTCAATCTGACAAGTGCCAACACTTGTCGTAGACGTACAGAAAGCGGTGTTATCCCTTCCGGCAAAGACCCATCGATCGATGACGCTCATACTGTTGAGTTCACTGAAACTTTGTGATAAAGAGGTAGGTGCAACTCCAGGAGCCAATGGCGCGGGCATGATAACCTGTCCTTGGCCATAAAGTCCATGCGGTAAGCCTCTCCGGCTGTTCAGGCGCGATTGAGATGAAGCAACAGATAATGGTCGGTGATGGTGTGGCTGAGATTGGTCATCTGGGCGGGGACCGGGCAGGGATTTAGACTGCCTGACGAAGGAGGAGTGGGCGATGGGGGGTGGACGAAGAAGAGATTCAGCCTCAGGAACAGTATTTGCACATTCTCCAATATAACTGCCCAGGAGAGAAGATTTGCTTCCTCTTGTAGACAGGAGTTGGCTGGAGGTAGCCTCGTACCGCGCAAGCTGTTGCTGACGGTAGTGTGCAAGAGGCTGGACAGGAGGGAGAGGACGGGCACGTCTTCGCGCGGAACATGAGCTAACCGCGCGGATGAGGACGACGAGGCCGACGAGGCCGACGACGACGGCACAGACGATGACGACGAGCGTCCGGCGAAGCATGAGGTGCAGAATAAAATAAAATGGCGACTTTAGCATTATGTAATATTTTTTTGACCTTTCGGCAACTGCCCACATAATATGTGGCGCCGACCTCGAAAAATTGTGCGCCTCATTGAAGCAAATATGGAGTTCGCTTTAACCGTGGTCCTCGTCGATTCTGTCTTTGTATACAGTAGAAGACAATCAAGAGGTGTCGGGATCAAGGAGAAATGCCCCACGAACTAATGTACTGATTCAGGCGGTATCAGGATGCCCGCCGTGTCACCATAAAAGTTGTAGGATCCCTTCAAGCTCTTCTCTTTTATCCACAGCTAACACTGAAAACTATTATGGTGTTGGCAATCGTGCGTCATCCATCACTCGTGCGAAGTACCTGTCAGGCGTCGTTAGTGGATCATTCTTTATTAAGATTGTTCTTGATTGATCCCATCAATTCCATCCACTACGTTGTTGCAATGGAATCCTGCTGATTCGCTCCCCTACACTGATTGTGCTGCATTGTTTCTTGAGCTCTCACGCCGGCAGTAAGTCACGTCGATCCTAGGATCCCTACCCAGCTTATATTATCCGATCTCACAAACTTTTGGAGCTTATGTCCGCTAACCGAAGCGCATTGGATTTGAATGACGCATCTGGCCGAACCACAGAATAAATCCCACGATCAACACGTTTTTCTTTATGCCTTTGTTCCAAGAAAAATTTAGGGTTCTGGTATCTTGTAGGCACGAAGTTGCCGAATGAGTGCCAGTACCGCCAATATTTTAGTCCATCCTTTTTTCAGATCCTGCAGTGCTATTGCGACGCAAGGACCATGATTAAATAATCTGAGGATCGACGGCGGGTTGGAGACAAAGGAACTGAAAATCATATTATATCAAACGAAGAGAAGTGTGGTCGAATAGAGCAAGGAATAATAAATCCACATGATGCTCATTAGCAAGGTGGTTAAGCATGAGCGGCTTTGACGAGTGCGAAGAAGGCCTGTCAATGAAAAGACCATCAAAGATGAGATCAGTGATTGAAGAAAGAATATACATCTAGTAATCCCTCCTCCTGAAGGGGTTCAATGAGTACAGCAGACCCAACTTGACTGTCGAAACTTGGTTGATCATTCTGAGGTTCGTTAGCATGCAAAATTAGCTCGAGACAACGATCAAGCTCTTCAAGATCCAATGATGGCTCTGGATCTAACAACAGGGGATCGGAGTCACTTCTATTAACAAACGGGAGACCCAAAAGACGAGGCTAGACCACGCATCATCAGCAAGCTCGCCA
>Ga0157363_1003945_pt1 | contig 13580 bp, 4 predicted proteins | sample AttsexASBM1_FD_111477 | JGI IMG/M metagenome (GOLD analysis project Ga0157363, IMG submission 111477) | Fungus gardens microbial communities from leaf cutter ant in Ribeirão Preto, State of São Paulo, Brazil - Atta sexdens ASBM1 | ecosystem: Host-associated > Fungi > Mycelium > Unclassified ...
ATATCCAGCTCTGTAAGTTTTTTTGTCATTTTTGGTAACATTTACAAGTGTCGTCTGTGAAAAAAATGATATTTCCGGATCACGAAAATTTGAAATTTATTTTCACTCTCATTCCAAAAAAGTGAAATCTCACTTCAATTAGTATATATCACTTGGTACATATCAATTTTCAATCTCTTTGAAATGGTACATTGTTCTTTGATACTTTAACGTGTTTTACTTATGAAATTTGAAATCTTGAAAGGGTGTCGATATACGTGCCGGAATCATCATCCATGTTGCAACATTTCATGGAGTGGTTAACCGGCAGAAGACCGGAATTAATTGATCCCACTATACTTGCGTCCGGCGGCGGCAGAGAACGTAAGGAAATATATCAAAATTTCTCGTTGATGTGTTATGTAATATTAAATTAATTATATTTAGAAGGCTGGAAATGTAATAGAATATAATCAACAGTGTCGTATTCGTATTATAAAATTAACTCAGATATCAACTAATTACATTCAGTTCTTTTTTTGGTCCATGTCGTCAGTCAAATTGGATCTTCATAAAATGGCTTAAATATGATTGGCTATCTACTTTCCTCTACTTTCAAGTTACTACGCATAGAAATGATTTTGAATTACATTTTATACAATTATATTTTCACCATTAGTGACCAACACTATCAAAATATTTTGAAACGCTTATAAAAAATAAATGTTATTCAATGTTAAATTATTAAAATTTTAAATTACACGAGAGAGAGAGAGAGAGAGAGAGAGAGAGAGAGAGAGAAGTTAAATAACAATGTAACATCAAAACTCGTGCTAGTTTCTGATTGCTTATTACCAGCGCAAGTATTGATTGACTGCTGCTTTCTGCTTTTCTGTTAAAGTCTGAACCCTAAGGGAGCCTTATATTGGCTGTAACCGTATGCCGTATGCCGTAATCTGTAAAAATTGACCAATCACCTTCAAGTATTCTCTTACCGCTGAATGAGAGGGGTATACTTGACTGTGATTAGTCAATTCTTACAGATTACGGCATACGGTTATGGCCAATATAAATGCTCCCTAAGTTTTGCGTTGCCGTTAATAATCCGGGAATTATAATTTTCTTTATGTGATTTTCTTTACGTGATACCGAAAAAAATTTTTGGCGTTAGTCTAGATCGTAGAAAAGAGAAAAGTCAGTGCCACATCCGGACCGACCGCAATACGACAATGTTTTATAATAAGTTTTCCTTATTATAAAACACTTACAATGTTTAATAACGGAAATAACATTCATAAAATGTCGATGAGTGACTTTCTTATAATCTTATTAAATCATATATTAGAACAAGGAAGCCAATTTTATATCGTCACATAATTATACATAATATTATTCGATAAGTTGACTTCGCGTCACAATGCGCCACCGTCTAGATCGTTCAAGCATGCACCTTCAAAGGACTAATGACTTTTACAACGCCTGAGAACAGTCGGATTTTTATATGACTTTTTAATGCTCTTCAGAGTCTATGTATTATCTTCAAAAAAAATCAATCGGTATCAAATAACGTAAAGGCATCTCATTTTTTGTTATCTTTGACCCATAGCCGGGCAATTTATGCAACCTCTTTCGTAGTCAAGTATTGTTGTTACTGTACTTTAAAGAGTTCAAACTACTACCTTTGAAGAAGTTTCAAGCGGTATATAACATTTGTCAGAATTTTTGACGACATTGATGGAATGCGGTTCTATATTGCGATCAATTCAGACAACAAGGCAATGATTTTTCTCTTTTCCACATCTATCAAGAGACAGGTAATGGCTCGAAGCTAAGGGAACGCGTAACGTTCTTAACACGAGACACTACCGGGTATTTACGCGGAGTTTCACGATTATTTATTATATCTCAATGACGACTATGTCGATCAAATTCTATGTACAGACTAACAACACAAAAATTTCCAACCGGTATCGAATCATGTAAGAAAAATCGTCACTAGCCCGGATAATGCCTTTCTTTCAAATTGTATCTATCTTTTGTAATATTACAGTCACACGCATGAGGGTCGAGGGAGTTGTTACCGTAATGCTCAACGTCGTTTTGAAGGATTTGTTCAAACTAGGTTACGACAACGGTGAAAAATGGAAGAAATGATAACGCCACATAAATCCTCTCAGTCTAAAAAGGATTACCTAGCCAAGGGACTATCTTGTCAAAAAGTTATTTAACGATATATAATTTCGTTTTATAAATAATATTTGAATAAACAAGACGTGATTTTCTGTATAATTTATTGCTTTATTTTTCTTTGATATCAACAAAAACGAGAGAAAATTACGAAATCAAGATCGTATTTTCACGTTAATGGATATTCTGTGTAAAAAAAGACAAGGAAATGAGGCTAATTCCTTGCAAAGAGCTTATTAAGTTTCACGTAGTTTTAATCCATGATTCTGCATGAAGCCATGTGGGCGGTCGTGATAAGTAACCGATTTTCTAAATCGTGTCTGCAGATTTCCAAAAATGTATATTTCTTTTAAAAATTATAAATTAACGAATAAAAATAATAAGATGTATGATTGAGAGTGTTTATTATCATGCTTATTTCATACAGTGTATATATATATATATATTGTATATTATTATAGTATGTATATATATATTTTATTTATCATTTATGAGTAGGTACATAAATTAAATAGTCTATAAAATACTAAATAATATAATAAGTATTTGATAAATAAATAAGTACTATAGTTGGATAATAATATAAATATAAAATGTTTTGCAATAAATCCGCTAAAAAGCAAATTTAACCTTGTGTGTGAATCATTGTTTTTCATTAATGTCGTGTAAACCGTATGAGTTGTTTATGCTTGTACCATATTTCTCCTATTAAATTAGTTGTGAAAAATCGAAAAAAATTTCTTTTATTGTTTTATATCTTTACTTTGTTCTAAACTCAGATATTATATTGTTTTTTTTTTATGTAACAAAGGGAAACTTTGACTGTTTCTTGAAAGACATTCATACGTACGATTATTATAAAACATTTTATATTTACATTATTATTCAACTAGTGCTTATTTATTTATCAAATTATTTATTTATGAAATTTTATATAAAAATATGAAAACACTACAATGCAGAATAAAACTGCAGTTATTACGTCAGGAATTTTTGTATATTTGGCTATATAAATTAGTTAAAAATTACATAAATTTTATCTTTTTTAAATATTTGCATTGTGTACAAACTAAAATGTAATTTGAAAATTTTTTTATATTTTTACATTTTTCTTATTTATTTTATTTATATTTTTATTATTAGGTTTTGTTTGTAGTAATAGTAATAAAAAAAATTGATGAGATACGATTTAATAAGTAAATTAGGTCACTGATGGTCCCTATTAAAACCTTATCTATCTATATTTATTTATAAAATATATAAGCCACTGTATCGATTCAACCTATATTTGTGGGTGAGTGTATTTACTTACATATTCAATTCTTTTTATTTATTTATAGTGTAATCATATAGATTGATTAAATATAATTATGACAATATAAAGAAAACCTTAAAGATACCTTTAGAAGAGAATAAATACATACATATAGCAAAATCATTGCACGTATGCGTTATTAGTATTTATTCAACAATTTGTTACATTAATGTACAATATAAATGCGATTCAATAGATTATTCATTTTACTGCAAAACAGAGAATTAACGAAACGATACAACTCAACATAAAAAAATGTGTTATGGACATTCGTGTGTAACATAACTGTAAAGAAATAGTAATGTATACAATTTTACAATTTTCAATATTTCGACATTCACTTCAAAATTTCTTGCGTAATCATAATATAACTTATTTCAGCTGCTTTCGGAAAAAAGAATTTTTGATCGCACGCGACAAACAGGGTAAATTAACAATAACAATTCGAAATTCGATATAAGAGTGAAAATCTTCCACTTTAAACTTTAATCCAACGATATAAATTGTTAGAGAAGACTTCTTTTGCTTACAAATTGATTATCTGTAACATCGTTTACCTACATCATTGCTGATAGTTCATTAATTGCACACAAAAATTGTTGTTTTGCAACTCGATTGCTTATATGCACTGTTGCGCACAAATATAAAATTGAAAAAGATATAATACGTTTGCACACATGACATTATTGTGTGCATTACCTACAAGCCCTTTTACACACAAAATTTCAGAGGCGAAGTCACATTTGCTTATATGTTTATTTACTTTCACTATTGCCTACAGATCGATTGCATACAAACATTATTCTCTGCTTTAAAAACACAAGTTCTCTTTAAAAATGCAAATTTTCTGTTTTAAAAACATATACTATTTTCTTATGTAATTTAAATGCTTGTAAGCAAAAATCGAGTTGTAGGTAATAATATTATGTGCAATGCAGTTTGTGCGCGTAAAAGTGCCTTTTTCTCTTAATTTTATATTTGAGCGTAAAAGCGAACTGTTGGCAAATATGATGTAGGCAAACAGTGTTGTAGGCAATCAATTTTTAGGCAAACGAGGTCCTCCCAAATTGTTATATCTACATAATACCTAGTAATGTTATATCTCTGCATTCCAATTTTATATACTCCATAGTAGAGAGAAAATTAAAAAATAAAATAAAGTTATAATTCTTGTGCGTCGATCTGAATCCTTTATAGACTAATGGAGCTTGTATAATTTAGTAGAGAGTACTCTGCGATAAGGGTACAGTTGATATTTTTATTTGCTATCTTAATTTTTCTTGTAGACTAGATTCGTTACAAGAAGATTCTCCGCGTTGTTTGCGCTTATCATTAAATGTTTAAAAATATATAATACCTAAATCCCGCTACATTCATCTATATGTATTAAATAATTTTTATGATATAATTGTTTGTCACAAAATAGAATTTTAATAATCTAGTTTGAATCAATTGTTTAGTAATTGCTTTTATGTAAATCAACATTAAATTTTCTTTTAACAAACAATGATTTCCGTAAATTAATTTTACTACTCAAAGATTTATAAATTTTGTTAAATGTTTGCAAATAAAAAAAACAAATACTGTATTTCTAATATTACTGTGAAAGAAATAGATTATTGCAAGAAAAATTCTGCGAAATAAAATTATCTGTAATAAAAGGAACGCTGTATTAACAATGTATAAGGAAAATGCTCTGATCGATTTCTAATTTTAAAGATTATATATATATAATAATTTTATTGGAGTAATCAAAATTTAAATACAATCTCGATGAATTTTTCTCAGAATTTTTATATGAATTGGAACACTTTTCAGGAATAATATAGAAAATTTACAATTTTAGAACTTGTTAAATATGCGAATTCTGAATATTCTAAAATTTTTGAAAAAAAGTATATTAAACTGTTTTAAATTTTATAAGATTTCATTAGAAATTTTTAGAATAAGAAATTTTAGAAATTTTACAGAATATTTTAGAATTCACATCTTTAATATGAAGAATAAAAAATATAGACGGCACTTCTTGAAAAATGTTTCAATTTGTATAAAACTGAGAAATTTTCTAAAAAAATTTACTCAGATATTCTGAAAATTTCGAATTTATATAAAAAAATATGAAAAATTATATGAAAAGATCCGAGAAAAATGTTCACCAAAGAGATCTGAAAATAATTTTGTTATATAATTCTGATTATTAAAATAATTATGTGAAACGTTCTAGTTGAATGCTAAAATATAAAAATTTTATATTTAACAGCGTTCTTCATCATGCTTGTGTTTCCTACATAATTATATTCCTCCATAATTATTTTGATGGTTCCATTAAAAATTATTTTCAGATCTGCATCTACCTAAATTTTTAAATACTTTAACAAAATAATTCTTTTTGTGTAAGAATTTAATTTTTAAAAATTATAATGAAAAATAAATTTAAAAATTATAATCAATTTCTCTCTTAATTCATTTATTTTCAATTTTGGAAAGAAACAAATGTTTAGACTTCTACAAAATCAATTAGCTACTAATCTGTCTGTATATTATCTATCAATATCGTTGCTGTCGTTTTTAATGTTATCCACAGGTTTCGCGTTCGGAAAGAGGCGGAGCAACTCGAAGACAATGCCGTTCGTCCATCCGAAACCGTCCTGTACTTTATATTCGCCGCCACCACCACCCTCGCCTGGATGCATGGCGTTATACTGAAATTCAAAGATTAATTACTTCGTATAATCGGGCATTTTTGATTCGCAAAACAAATCTCGTCGCATCGTGCAAAAGTAATCAAGACTCGCATTCTAGATTATCACTTCCTCCGTGATTTCATGGCGTCATAGCAGCGAGTTAATTCGCATTGAGGAATACTTATCTTGCAATGGAAATCGAATTTCTCCCGATCGCAAGAGAACTTGGATGAACTTTTCTTAGTTAGTTAAACGATACTTATAGCATTGTCGTCTGAGCGATTGAGAGCTCGTCGAGAGTAGAACGAATCTTCTTCGAAATGTTCATTCTGAGAGTAAAGAAATATTTTGTTTTAAGATTTCTCGATATTCATTAGAACCACATGTAAATTTCAATTGAACAGCATTTTTAATTGTGTCATTAGACCATGTCTGTTCAATTTCAGTTCTAGAGCCAAAATGCAAAGCCATCGACGCAAAAAAAAATCAATGTGGATAAGATTTCGTAAACTAAAGTGTTGATACGTATCTGATATCGACGTTTATTAATACTTTAAAATCCATGAAATCTTACATTGAATTTTTCGATGGCTTTGTGTTTTGATGATTTTGGAGCTCAAATTGGATAGACCATGTATAGTGCCTCGATCTTTTTGCCATTTACTTCAAGTTGATCTTTATTGAAGATTATTTAAGTATTTGTTTAAAAATTCATTCTTTTAAAAAGCTAATTAAAAGAGAATTAACTCGAGCTCGACAAATAATCAGTTTTGCAAATGGAAAATATAATTTCAATTCTCTTACATCAACGCGTAAAATCTCGCAAGAGAAATATCTTTAGATCGAAGATCCTTTCTCATCTTCAGAAATGAGGCAAGCGCAAGAAACTTTAATTGAATCGATTGAGTATGTTTGTTCAACAAAATAGACTGGCTATTTCCTGCGACAGCTCGTTATTGATACACCGATATCGACAAGATGTAATCTGTACAAAGTACCGAAGTGTAAATTTCGTCCATCATTCTCTATAAATGACACTCGTATAATTGTATCTTGTATTATGGCTTAAATTACGCTATCAAATTAGTTTTATTGAATAATTGCGTTATTATAATGCGGCTATGCCAGATAAGATTATAATGACTTTCAGTGAATTGTTAAAATATTAAACGTTTTAATGTAAATTAAAAGTTACAATCAAAATTATAATTATTTGTAATATTATAGAGGAGAGTAATAAATAAATATGCGTGATGGCGAAATCATCCAGATGATCTTGACATATATTATCAAGATCATGATCTTGGTTTCCAATAGATTTAACCGTTGTCGTTGCTCGTTATTTGTTAAAAAATTATTGATAAAAAGAATTTTAAAAAATAACTTCTTATTTCTGCCACATAGATACAATATTCAAACTATTATATATCCTCCCCTATATACGTAATGGTTTTCCACGCGAAGCGAGGACTCCATCTTCCCTCCTGCCTCGGGATGTACGACTTTACATGCAAAACAAGCTTCACTTCCTTTCTCCTCCTACTTATTAAGAGTATCTGACTTTCTATACTAAACAAGACCCATTCACACGAAAAAGTCTTAGCCTCGTATATAGCACAACTTTTTGTTAATAATTTTTTTTTTTTAATGAAGAACGAGTAATAACTGAAACCTGTTAAAGGTTCAATATATGTCAAGATCAAGCTGGATAAGTTCTCTCCATTAGCATATTTGTCATGGAGAATCAATATTTTAATACGGTCGATATTTAATTGTAATTAAGTAAATTTAATAATAAAATGAGTTTAATCAAAAGCAAATATCCTCTCCCTTGAACCTAGAGACACTTGTAAACATAATTGGAAAAAGAAAGGAAGATTATCAAACACAATTTTTGGCAAATTATATAATTATTGAATGTTTTAGCGTGTGAAATTACTATAATTGTCTTAGGCACTAATAATACACAGTCGATCTTTACAATTAATTCCAAGATAAATTCAATAATTAAAATGACACAATGAAAAGTAAATATTCTTGTATATGTGTTTATAAATATAATATGAAAAAAGGAAGATTCTCAAGTTTACTATTTTTAGTAAATTTAACTATTCCAGATTGTAAAACATAATAATAAACGTTATAATTATTTACGATATAATATCAAGTAATATCGATAGTTTAATAAAACTGATCTCTTTGCGGTTAAATAAATTCAATAATAAAATAAGTTTGATGAAGAGTAACTAGAAACGCTGTGCAGAGACGACAACGTGTAATTTAAAAAGTAAGAAGATTCTCGTTCTTCTTTCTATCTAATTTTGGTTATTACGGACACTTTCTTCTCAATATGCACGAGCATATGATAGAGACAATATTTTCCTCTTTTTCCAAGAGATTGGTAATATATAAAATATCTTCTCGCTGAGAAATGCGCCCCTAGTCGTACCATTCCCGAACCGTATTTTCCTCTCCATAAACAAAGGGTGACAAAACAAAACAGACGGATTAGAACGAGTCACATACACGCGCCACATATATGTCTGTACCTCGCACAATATTTCTCGATGGCTTTTCATCCTTCTCTCGTTTCTGTCCGCGTTCCAGTAGGGCAGCAAGGTACGCGGACAAAGGAAACGAGACGAGGTCACCCTCGTGCTAGACACGTCCGAGTGACCATCTCTCGCCTCATATCGAAATTCAAGACTCTTCCGAAATATACCTCATCAAGTTTCCATATCAAAAAGAAACACGAGAAGATGCTACAGACAGCATCGGGACTAAAGTAAGTATTTATAGTAATAAAAATAGTGCTTTGTCACTGCGTCCATATTAAATATTATTGCACTAGTATTTTTATCATTGATATCAGCTATGTATGTATTAATATTTGAACGCCGAACTAACAAAGTATATTTTGAATAAATAAAAGAGATTTATATTGCGAGAGGTGAATGATTAACTTTGAAACAATATATTGGATGCGTAATCCATTTGGCATTATAAATGCTTCGAAGTATTTGATTGACTAATCGGAAGAAAGAATTTTATTAATTAACAAATAAAAAAATACTTCAAATTAAGCATTGTAGTATCAAGTGAACTGCAACTATTATAAGTTAAATAAACATGAAAAACAAAAGTATTAAATAAAATGTGACAATAAAAAATATAAAAAAGAGAGATTTATATTGCGAGAGATGGATGTGCAATATAATATAATACTTATATTATAATACCTATATTATAAGTTAAATAAATGTGAAGAACAAAAATATTAAGTCAAATAATAAAATGTGGAAATAAAAAATATTACGATTACAATAGATAATAAATAAAACAATACAATAGATAATAAATATAAAAATAATAACAGATACATAAACATATAAGTATAAAAATAATTAATTTGTACTTTCCCGGCAAACGAGAAATTATTGAAAAATATTGAAAATTATTCATTGAAGCGATATCGAATCAAGTTTTTGAATTCAAGTTTTCGATCCAAGTTTTCTATCCGCTTGAGGTAATTATGGATTAATTATTTGCTTTCTGTATCTCTTCCAATGAAATAATAAAAATGAAACGTGTGACCAATCTGATTGAATCCGTATTGCTAATTATTACTAATTTATTTTTGGCAAATCTTACCCAATGTTCAACACAATGAACGTGCGACTAATTCATTCGAATTTAACGTGCAATATTGAAGAATTATCAAACAAGGGAGACTCTCCAACTGCTGGTCGCCGATCATTAAAATGCGTGCGTGTTTTCCAATGATAAATCACTTTCTAAGATCACAGACTTCCGCATATTTTCATTTCTGAATCTATGTATATAAACCCACTAGAGTTCATATTATTATATTTATCTAGACGTATAGAAATAAATTCAGTATATTCAGTCTCTACAAAATTCAATACCTTTTTCGCGGAAAGAGATAACACGGTTTCGAAAATTTGATTCATACATATTTATCTAATCCAATTTGTACTCATTAGTTAAATTTATTTCTCATTTTATATTTTATTATATATAACTTTTTCTTTTTTTTTTTTATTAAAGAACTACTTTTTTATAGGAATTAAATTCATTTATACATTTTGAACAACACATCTTCGATTAGCTCGAACTATAGATATCTGTTATCTGTGTCTGAACTAGTATATGCTTTTGGAACTTAAAATGAGATCGATATTATATGTTTGACATTTGGCGAAAGCGAAACAGAAAGTTTTTGTGGAGGAATAAAAAAACAGATTTGATGCATCAATATAGAATTTATCATTCTGCTTGAGAGATTCAATATAGTTCCAACGCAAGTAGTCGTGTAGAACATCAGTCGCGATTTGTCAGCACAAGAAATGTTTTCCTTTAATCTTTTGGTTCCCCAGCGAAGGATCGATGTAACATGAGAAAAAGGGGCCTTACCTTTTCGAACATCTTGCCATATTCGTCGTAACCCAGGTAATTTGATTTGAGCCACCTGTCGGCCAGTATCTTGGCCCAGTCGACCGCTTCTTTTACTTTAGTTTGATAAAGACCCAGAATCAGGAAAGATTGCAATGGTGGCCATGCGTTCGGGAAATCCCATTGTTCGCCAGTATAATTTATGGAGGATGGCGTGCCACCTGTGATCAGACGAGCATATCGTTTTCTTACGTTAATATTTGTAACGCAATTGTGCCTTGATTCGAGATGATCGAATTCGAGAGATTAAAATCAAAATCAAGCGTGAAAGTACGTCTTAACCTCTTTACACCCCAATGATTATGTTCGATTTCCGACTTAGCTGATTTTTATCCAAATATTTTTCTTTTGAGCGAGACAACATTTGATAACTTTTATAAAAAAGTCTAGCTTATAAAAAAATATTGTAATTTTAAAATTTGCAATGTATATAAGAAATATCAAACGATCAAAATAATAAATATCTGATTGCATCGAATAATATGATTTCGAAAAAAATCTAATGTACCAAATTAAAAATTTAAACTTAAATGTCCTACAGTCCTAACTACAATAAGTTAAATTCTATTAAATTATAAAGTAAAACCCAAGTGGTATTATCTTTGTTATTTATAACTCTAATTATACTTAATTTTAATTATATGTATCATTTGTATAAAAAATTTGATATCAATTGACGCCAAGTTAAATTCTACAAAATTTTACATATCATTCGTATAAAAAAGATTTGATATCAACAACTAGCGCCAAGTTAAATCTGATATCAATTATACCAAATAAAAAGGAATGTAATTCAAATGGTACCTACCATGTATATTTTTAGCGCCTTTTTTAAAAAAATAATCTTTTACACGAATGATATACAAAATTTTGTGGAATTTAACTTGGGGCCAATTGTTATAATACCAAATCTTTTATACGAATGAGATACATAATTAGAGTTAAGTAATGAAGATAGTATTTAGGTTTTACTCTTAATATATATCTTAGTTAAGTTTGTATATCATTTGGGTTTCAATTTTTAATTTTTAATTTTTTTTAAACTTTAATTCTCTCTCTATCAAAAATAATTACTCTTCGAAAAAAAATCAATTATTGTTTTTTTCGAGGAGTAATAAAATTTTTGACAGAGAGAGAATTAATGCTATGTACTTGTGTTGGAAAGATCTTCAATAAGAATATCTTTAAAGAAGAATTAAAATACTGATTATGCGAATTAATGAGATAACACAACTTCGTGAAATTAGGTATCCGCGGAACGTGCAGTATTCGATGGATTAATTTTAAGAAAAACGAGTAAATGGAATATTGGAAGTCCAAATTCAGATGTTAAAAATTCGGAGGTTAGAAATCTCATGGACAAAGAAATTCTGATATGGGAGGATATCGAAATATATGCATTCAATCGAATTATTGATTTAATCTGATTTATAGTCACTGCATGTATTTGAGGTTTTATGTTGAAAAAAGGAAAGGAAAATATTTTGTCATTTACTTAGAAGGACAACATTCTACTTACCAAAATACAAGTCGATCTCGTTTTTTTTAATATAAGAAACGGATTGCAATGCATATTCATTTCTCTTATTCCAATCGTAACTCATAGTGTACAGAGGCGACAGATTCGAAGTATAGAATATATTCCTGGACTGCTTATTTTTCATGTCGTAATCGAGCCAGATTTTCTCATCCTCATTCCACAGTACGTTGTCAATGGCAGCTTGATATTCTAAGGCAATCTGGGCGTAATGCCAATTTTTCTGAAATAAGAAAGAGAAGAAAATGGCAACAGTGACATGTGGACGTCGTCTGAATGTAATGCAATCAATAATAAATAATGATTTGGGACAAAAATATAAACGACATATTTCACCATTTAACCAAATTGAAGTTACTTCTTTCGGTTTTTTACAGACAATAGTTTAAAACATCTACGATCAGTCTGTATTTCAGCCTCTGCTCGCTTATTGAGACTTTCTTATATTACGTAATAAATGAGGATTGAGAATAGTATATCATATCCTGATTTTCAAAGTAATATTACCATATCGCGCTTTAATGTAATGCGGCAATAAATATAGCATTATGCATGGTTTCTGTGCTGCACGCAACGCGCAACGTTGTTTGAGTATCTGATTGTGAGTGAAAGGCCAGAAAGTGATTAGGCCAGTCTAAAGACCACTAAAGATTTTAAAAAGAAAGAAATTATAAATTATCTTATGCCACTTTTAATTCTTCGATGCACTTAAAACGACATAGAAGGTAATAACTAAAAAAGCCGTAATAATTAAAGTAATAACTAAAAAAGCTATTTTTGCCATTTTCAGGAAATTTCATTATTCTTATCTTCAAATCCCTGTATCTTCAGTTTTATTCATAATACAAAGCTCGATAACTTATTTTATAGGGCATTATATATCGATAGGTATTTAGGACATATTAGGGCATAGCAGCAACAAAAAAGCTCTCTTGTCATTTTTCATTATCTCTTCTCGTTTTCAAATTTTAATCGAAAAACAAGAAAAACTTTGTTAACGTATCCAAGTGCCTCCCTTAATGTTGTAGCACTTTCTAATTTAATTTTTTTATACTTCAAATTTCGATTAAAACAAGAAAACATTTGTTTATAATTTCTTCTTTCTTCGCCGCCATTTTCATTTCTGACGACTGGCCTAGATGTAACAAAAAAAGGTTACCTTCACGTTGCCCAGGATAACGTGAAAATGGGCGAGCATCCTGGCGTTCCGCTGTAATATCGCATTCAAATCGACGGGTATGATGTCACTTGTGGAGACGTTAACGAGACTAAGATTGGCGTTCTTGTTAGTCCGTATGCACCATCTATAGGAAAAGTCCCAGCCACTCTCCGCTGCGGCTTTCAAGTTGTTGTAAATTGATCCACGTTCCTGCTCCAATACTTGCTGCACCAACTGATAATCCTC
>Ga0157363_1003946_pt1 | contig 13579 bp, 4 predicted proteins | sample AttsexASBM1_FD_111477 | JGI IMG/M metagenome (GOLD analysis project Ga0157363, IMG submission 111477) | Fungus gardens microbial communities from leaf cutter ant in Ribeirão Preto, State of São Paulo, Brazil - Atta sexdens ASBM1 | ecosystem: Host-associated > Fungi > Mycelium > Unclassified ...
AGCTTTTCAAAGAATTCTCTAAAGAGTCATGCATGACTTTCAAAGCCACAGATGGCTCGCATTTGAACGAACTCGATCTTGGAAAACTACAGGATTACTCGCAAGAGACTATCCGTATTTCAATAGAGACCTTTCAGAGATACGCGATTTGTCCTCGTAAAGCTTTCATCGTTTGAACCAATGTATTCTAATCCCTCGGAAGACTTCCGTAATTTATACAAGAAACAATGTAGGATTATCGTTTATGATTTGTGCCGCAAAATTTACTCGAACAGTTTAACAATACGGATTATTCAAATTTAAACTATTTAAAAATGAGAGAGAAAATCACAAGCCAACAGAATGAGCAACAACGAGATGTTATAGTATTAAAATGTATATGTATGTATAAATTGCCATTAAAGCGAAATATTTTGATTTGATTAATTCTAAGTTTGCTTCAGCTAATACAAAACAATGATATATAAAAAAGTATGATATATCAATGGCTAATGAATATGATATATCAATATTTAATAAGATCATGTTTAAATAGTTCAAACATGTAAAAAGGAAATACAATTTTCCTTTCATCACATTCAGATATTGTTTTATTTCTATATTTTTTATGCATTTTTCTTCATACCGAAAATTATCATAATAATGACATTATACTTAAGAAAAAAGCACATTGTGCAATAAAATTAATAAAACTCTTATTCATATTGTTATAAAATCACTGTCATTTATGTTATGCTTCAATCATTTAAAAGCTAATTCAGAGTTGAGTCATCAACAACATTCTCTCTTGAGTCTTAATGTCATTATTATGATAATTTTCGGTTTCTCTACGAAAAAAAATGTATAAGAAAATATAGAAATAAAACGATCCCTAAACGGTCATGAAAAAGTTATTCTTTCTCTGTTGTCCTCATTCTCAAAGCATGCGTGAATTAAACAAATTTATAACATAATATTATGCTGGTAGTTTGAAATATCATATCAGATTTGTAAAATAGAATTCATTATTTATTTGTTATTTTTCCGATGTACGAGAATTAATTGAGCCTGATATTTAAAATAGTGAGATTTATTGTATGCAGATTGTCGTCAATTTTTAACCCATGGAAATTGGCTCAATATAACTTTGAGTCAGACATGGAAAAAACAGGATACAATTCATATGATACGATATATCTTTTCTATTCAATATCTTTCAATAAAAAGATCTAAATTCTATTTAAATTTTTTAAATTATTTATATCTTTTTTCTAAAAAATAAAAAAATCCAAAATAAAGTGTTCTATAAATTAATAAGAATTGATTTACAAAATAAAAATTAAGAAAAATATCGAAATTCTTTAACGTTAATCAAGGAAAATAAATTATTTCTCCAAAAAATTTAAAGAATTGAAAAACTATAAATAACAAAAAACATCCAAGATATTTTCCTAAATAATATTAATAAGTAAACATTTATAATTGTGATTTTCTCCAAAAGCAAAAACGAGCATCTAAGAAACTTATTCTTAGTTTATCGATTCCTTATGCACTCCCGAAGTTTTGACATTTAAATTCAGGACACTCTGTAAATAATTAGCTAGTATAACAAGTACTTAATTTTATTTTGGAATCGAATGTTATGCACAAATTATAAAATAACCATACCAATAAATATATGTAAAATAAATTCTTCTTTGATATATGATTTCTGTAAACTCGAAAGATTCAAGATTTTAAATAATAATTAGCTTCTATTTCTCCCTATCTAATATATTTTGTAAGTTATTTATCCAAAGCTGGTCTGTATTCCATTGGCAAAGATCTTTCCTGCTATCTACATAAAAGCCAAATTAGACTAGTCTTTATCGCGTCTCGCCGCGTTCTCGGGGAGGCAACCCCCCACCTTTCTAACCAAGCATAGGGATAAAACGAAAAGCTTTCATAAGAGCGATTTGTCCAATAAAAGACGTCATTTCTCCTGTTATTTTCTCAAGTGAGATGTTGTAGTACGCTCCTGCACATATCGCATTGTATGCGCGGATATCACGCGAAAGGGAGCGCCGTTAATGACGGTATCACAGAAAGATGGATGAGTCGGATATGCCAGTGTGATGTGCCGATCGATTCCTCAAAATTTTTACCAATTCCTGTTACTGATGGACGAACAATTAACATAAAATATGAATCCCGAGATTCAGATTTTCAAGCGACATGCACACACCTTTCTGCGTGTCATTTTACTTTTAACTTTCATCCATTTTTCTACGTAATCTGATTTTAAGAATTCTCATTCAATACTGCAGCCATTATTAAATTATAACGTCAAAAGCAAAAATCAAAAATTAATAAATACAAATTTGTATCAGATAGCAAACGCATGAAATATAACACGTTTACGTTAATAAAATTAAATTGCGCGAAATATATCAAAAATATTTTAGATATTATTTTAAAAATAATCGTATAATTTAATCTCTATATTTATTCCGCGTTTATTCGAAATAACTTAAGTTCAGTACTGGATCATTTTATAATTATAAAATATGTTTACAAAGTTTTATTAAGGAATAAGATATATATATATACAGAATAATAAATAATTCTAATCTTTTGCATATATTATATGTAAGTGTTACGATATGAGGCACATGTTTTACAGTGTTGAGACATGACTTATTACTTACTACATTGAAAAATTGAATCAATTGATACAACAATAATTTCATTAATATTAAAAAATATTATACTAAAAAATAAAATCATAACACAATAAAGGCATATAACAGAGTTCGTGCAAATTACTTCTAGGTTTTCCTCACTTCTGCTACGTAAATCCTCACGCGACATAATATCTTGGTAAAGAATACATATGCATCTCTGACACGATTCTTAACCTATGATTGGCGTTCGTAAATCAACCGCTGCGTTGCCTCATAAATAACTCAACACAGCATCATGACCTGTCATACTTTGCGATTTTACAATCATAGCGGCAGTTTAACTATGCAATTCTTTGCTTTGTGAAAGAGTAAATCAGCACGTAGCTCTCAACGTAACAGATTGCTCGGAAAATTGCAGATTCTTGAATCTTCTCTACACTCGCATCGAGTTGGTAATTGTAAAAGGATATTATTACATAACATACGATTCCAGTCAATTTTATATATTATTAATATAATTTCATGCAAATATGATGCACCGAATTTATTATCTAATTTCTTCCAAACTAATCATTGAATCTTTTTTATTTAGCTTTCTCCTTTAAATTAAAATTTTTACACTCTAATAAAACACAGCTTAATTTATATTATTGTATTCATTTATACCGGGCTTAAATTCATCGCAATGCATACTTATGGTCGTGCGCGAGATTTAGCTGCTTTTAGAGTATTGGAGCGTCACTGAATACCATAAAAGAAGGTAACGATTGCATTTATATCCGCTCACATAAAAAGTATCGCAATGTTTCTTTGAAATACGGATATAATACCGTAAATGACTGTACTTTCTTCAGAAAAGGTTATTTGCTTTAATGCATTTCTCGCACGTCTGTGCATAAAATCCCATTGCCACCATAAAGTTTTGTAAAACAATATGATTGTTGTATCGCCAACATGAATCGCCATAAAAGGGACCATTGGGACCGGCAGTATGATACATGGATATTGAATCAAATAACGAGTTTACTCTTGCATTACATTGGAAATATTTACGATTTTGTATATTACGCAAATGTATTGAATAACTTCCGGTTTCGGTTCGTTAATAATGTGGAACATTGCATTACCTTGCCTCTATTGTGCGACAGTTACGAGAAATTAATTGAAACATACAACAGTTATGATAATATAATTGTTAGTGATTGTAATTTTTAATGCATAGCATAGCATACAAAAGTATTCAAATTTATATATATATATATATATATATATATATATATGTGTGTGTGTATGTGTTTATATTCTCAGATTTTCATTTTATTTTTTTATACTTGATATAAATGTTTAATGTAAATTATTATCACAAATAAATATGACAAATTCAATATTAATGATAATTGTTACATAAAAGCACATAAATATACGTAATAAATATACGTAATAAATCGGTTGGTGTGTAAATAATGACGAAGTAAAACATTTGTGACACGCGATGATATAATTGGACATTAATCGACATAATATTTTACAGCATTCCGCGTCAAGGTACAGAATTGCAATCGAGAATAAACACGCTGCCAGAAGTACAGCGGCGGAATTGCGGGCATGCATTGTCTAAATACCACGGTGACTGCGGAATCGACGGAATGACCGCTGCACATACGTCGATGTCGGCCGCAACCCGGTATACTACATATCAGACATTGACCATTTGACGAACTAGACCAATTGTCGAATTCATCAAGATAAACAAAAGAGACACATTCGGATATACTCCACACGTTAACTATAGATTCTATTTTAACATTTCTCAACGAGAACACTGAGATTTTTGAAGAGGTAAATTCAGTGGAATTAAGATAGAATAAATAAATAGGAAGAAATAAATTCTACGTAACTTTAATGTTTTATAAAAAAATAACAAATTTTAGAAATTTATCAAAACGTAATCAATAAATGAAACATAATAAAAAAAATGTTGATGAAATAATTTTATAATGAATATTATAAAATATAAAATATAAAATAATATATTTTATAAAATGCACTCATGCATTTATCTTCACATTAAAATGTGAATCATTCAAATTTATTTCTTTGTCATTAAATAAATTGTCCTCCATATTTTTCAGCAAAATGTCAATTTCTGGAGATTATGCTGCATTTAAAATGTATTCATTAGTATTATGCTAATATTAATGATATTTGCGCAACATATAAATGTTGAATGAATCGTTATACAATAGTATGAATCTTAATTCAATATAGCAAGTTCTTTAAGATTACGTATCGAAAAAATTTCGTTACAACACTGCGAGTCAAACATTTTATTTGCTCCATTTTATAAGTACCATTCTCGTAAATTACTCAACCTTCCACCTTTTCCGAAGGAGTTGTTTCCAGTTGGCCGATATTAAATTCAGGAGAGTCCATGTGCGTCACCATTTTCAACGGTAATGCATACGTAACTGCGAACCCACTACATTATATCTGCTTCCCTTTTCGGAGTTGGTTTCGAACAGACATTTGTTGGATGAGCTATCATGCGGAAACGCAACAAAATTCTAAAGATTTAATGAGAACACGAGTGATTTTTTTCAATTTAAACCGAAAATATTTTGCCGCAGCAATTTTCCAAAACGTCAACTACTAATTGAACCGTATATCTTTTCAGTTGAAATAACATTGTGACATTTTGCAAAATTTTACAAACTGTGAGAGAACCTCCAACTCTCTCTCTCTTTATCATTTTCTTCATAAATCAATTTATTTATAAATTTTATAAAATATTTAATAAATTTTAATTATATATTTTTAAAAATTGTACACAGATTTTTGATAACATCTCTTTAAATTTCGACACAATACTATTTTACAACAATTCTCCAAACATGTTGAATATTAATTGAACGGATTTTTATAATTATATTTCATAAAAATCCACAATTTATACTCAGTTATTATTTGCTAGAATAAATTGATCTAACAATATACATACTTTATCCATTATTGCCTCTTTTGCAATCCCTCGAGTAAGAAATATTCTTTTTATCGATTTTATTCCACTCAGAATAATTAACGCACTTCCTCGCACAAATGTCAATATTAATTCCGTCCATTTACATGATATTCTCAAGAGCTCCTACTATTTATTTAATTTTACCATCCAATTTCGATTAAACAGTTACGATTTTAGAGCGTGCTCATTTCAGCCTCAGATTATTATTATATGGTCCCCGAGCAGATTTTCCTACTCTCCAAGAAGCTAAAGAACTAACGTGCTATCTAAAGAGAGAATCGTCTACAAACCTATTCTAATCTAATTATTAAAATTACATGATGATATATTAACTATGCTCAAAAAGAAAGCCAAAGAAGATTTTCCTTTTCTCCTTAATGTTTTCACAAAATAAAAGTAAAATCCACTCCCACTATATATGTACACATTTTCGAATTTTTTTCAGCTCCTTCAAATTTTGCAAAATGTGCTCCTTTTTAATTTGTCAAAATACTGCCCTTTGAACTTTTCTGACATTGCTAATAGATATAGGTCTTACATCTCATAATAATTTATGGAATTGAGTCATTCAAAGTGAATAAATCGAGGAGTAAATTGATCGATACTGTCAAATACCTCTTCAACATTGTAACGAACTATAATTAGTCATAATAATGACGTTTTACATGCTACGTCTATCTGATTGTGCCTATAACCACGAACCTGGAAGAAATCAATACGCCGACCCGAAGACGTCGACGATTGGCCGTATTCGACGAAGACGAAGCGAAACGTCTGCAAAGGTAAGACCAAGATAAAATAAAATGAGAACGAATATGAAAAAAATTGAAGCAATCTTCAATGATATTTTAAGATCTATCGAGTAAGTTCATTAATCAATGATATTCCAAAAGCAACAAAACTAGTGAAGCTAATTTCTATGCTACTAAACGCAAGTATACTTTTTTATTTTTATGTTAAATAACAAAATATGTTACTTTTATAAATAGAAAAACCTTTCTTTTTGATTATTATTATAGGTTTATCTTTTATGTTTTATTATATTAAAACAATGACAATGTCAAAATGTTTCTTTCGTTAATCATTTATATAATAGAATCAAATGTATATAAATTGAATGAAAATAACAATTCCACAGAATTCGTAAGATTATGTAAAAATATCCAACGCGATCGCAAATAGAGAGCAAAGCGGAAATCATTGATTTCTCGTTGTAACTATATTTGACATTCGCAAAGAAAATGAACAATTCGCAAATTGTCAGTTTCGCAATTGAAATATTAACTGCACAATCATTTTATCCTTCTACCGCAATACATTCTTCATGTACAACAATGCAAATTCGCATGAACAGTACAAGGATTCCGTCGGAATATCCGAAGAAGAGATGTTACACTCTACCCCCGTTAGATTCCCGAAATATCTTCGTTTGTACGAACGCTAACGGCACGATGACGTAAAGCGGCGCATCTAGTATGCATTTCGAGAAAGCACGTAGCTATGGCACACACATTTCTGTATGAATCTAGGTGAGAATATTCAATTTCGAGCGGGCATTTTTATATTTAGCTTAAAATCTATTAAAAATCTTTTTCTTTCCCTTGTCTCGCCTTCTCTTTTTTCCCACCAATAAAAAATATCTTATAAGAATAATTTCAAATTAATTATTCAGATATCTTGATGTTAATAAAAGGAATTTTTTCCATGATTTGATGTAAGAATACAATTTTATCAAATAACTTTAACGTTCTTATGCTGTTTCTTTCCTTGTACATATTATACATTACATATTATAGAAAATACATAAGGTAAGAATAATAGTGTTTTAATCTTTGGTAAGTCAATCTGAAATCAATTGAAATTAATTTTGGCAAAAATTAAAGTATATACTTTATCATTTGTATATTACAATGTTTTATAGGTCTTCTACAATAAGTTAGTCATAAATCAGAAGTCAGAAACTAAAAATTGACGGTTGTGATTGGTCAATTTTTAGCTTCTGACTTCTGATTTATAACTAAGTAGAATGTAGAAACTTATTGTAGAAGGCCTATCACTCTTCAACTTTAAATATTCTCGCAATTAAATTTCAAGTGTATTTTTCATTAAAATAAGAGCTATCTTCTAAATTACATAATACGATAATATGTAATTATACAACATCTGAAGTTTACGCCGATATTCTGTAAGTTTGAAAATAAAATAAAATAAATTTTAAAATTAGAGTTAAGCCTCTATTTAAATCAAAGTTTGTTACAAAACTGCAATATTAACATTATCGACATTATGTCAATGCTGCCAAGTTTTATATTTTCATTAAAATATATTTTCTAAATATAAAGTATCGTATGTTCCATAAGAAAATATCATATAATATTGTTAAAGGAAAACGTCAAATTCTTTTTTATTTTGAATTTTAAGGAGAGTTGCTCTGCAATTCATGAGTAACATTGTACGTTTTTCAAGTTTCAATAAGAGCTGCAATTTAAAAACAAGTCTAAGAAATTCTTCTTATTTTAAATTAAAACTCAAATATTGCCTATATAAATTTTAGAAATATAAATAAATAACAAATTACTATATGTTACGCTTCTTTCATGTATAAAATAGATTTGGATATAATATAGTATTAGTATTATACATGGAAAGAACGATTTTGTTGAATTGTTTAACAATTTCACAATACAGATGAAAAAATTTCGCTAGAAAAATAAAAATCAAAATAATTATGTAGGTTTAAGCGTAATGTGCAATGCTGTAAAAAATAATTTTGTCATTCTAACGGCAACTTTTATATAATTATTTGATGGTTTACAAATTTATTTTCAGATCTGTGTCTAATTCAATTTTAAGTATTTCAGCAAAATTTTCCATATAATATAATATTATGTATGTATTATATAATCGTCAATTTATAACGTAAAATAATAAAGACGCAAGCCTGATTTATCATTCTTTGGAAACAAATATTCAGTTTACATATGCCGTACTCAATCCCTGCTCGAGTCTCACGTGACCCTCGGTCAGCGATTTCAACGTCATTCTGTGATCAGCAAAAAACCTTCATTTTCTCGAGAAAACATCACTGAGTCGAATATCGTGCGAGCATTGTACTCTCGGGAGAAATTCAACACGATTTGCGCGAAACCCGGGGCTCGAGGTCAAAGATTTATCAGCTTCATGAACAACGTGAGCAGCGAATCGATTGGAAACTCGAAACACCGCGACATGATCCTTTATAACATAGGACGCATCCATTATCAGGCAACATCATCATCGTAACATTAGAAATGTCAGAATTAGGTGCAGATGTAAATGATTCTAGCATATGTACAGCTAAATATTTGTAATTGTTCTCAAATATCGAATTCTTGAATCAATTTGAAAATTATAAGAGTCAATTATTTAATTAATCATATCATAGAAGAAATATTAATTGTTTGCCTATGTAAATACAATTATAATCTTTCTCTGATGAAAATCGAATACAATTTTATTTATTTAAATGTATTTAAGAAGACGTAAAATTCCAATTTTTTGAGAATCATCCTACTAATATTGTAGAGTAATAAAAATATGTCCTTATAATGTTTTTTCCTTTTTTTTTCTTTATATTTCCGTTTTTTTTTGCAAGCAACTAAATTTAGTATCACAATTTTTGAGCTATATAATTGTTTTAGCAAATGAGTAATATATTATATATATATATTACATATATATATTTAAAAGAACTGAATAAAAAAACAAAATTAATTGAATGGTTTAATTATTTATATATATACACCAAAAATTATGAAGAATAAAGAAAATGCAGTATTACAAATATGAATAATTTAACCATTTAAGCAAATAAAATTTTTACTACATTCGCAATTCTAAAGTTCTGTCAAAACATCACGTCTAAATTTTCACTATTAAAATAATTAACCAGTAGTTAATCATGTAACGTAGTAAGAGGCTGAAAGATCACTCCAAATTCAGACTAAGTTACTATTTGCAGTGCAAAATGTAAATTCACTAATAATGTTGCACAGGTGAATATGATCGCACGTAACCGAGTTTGTTTCTCTATCTAATCTTCAAAATGCCTTACAGAGAGAATTCCCAAAGGAATTAACAAAAGCAACACAAGCGTGTGTTGCTTACCACCTGCTTACATGCATAGTACTTAACTTAGGGTAAATATACAAGGTAGCAGAATTACCCTACTGACACGTTAGGTTATAAAAGATGAACAATTAAACATTGTATATACTACTGCTATATACTACTGCGTTTCTCTCTTTATGTTAGTTCTGCTTTCTTAATTATTTTACAAAAGTATTTTCCAAAACTTTAAAGAAAAAATAAAAATAAAAGACAATATACTCGAAAATTGTGTGGGTTTAAAGTGAATGTTAAATATAATTCTCACTGTTAGTATTGATATAAACACCATGGATTTAACATTATGGATTTTAAATCTATGTTGATGTTTACATCAACATTAACACGGTAAGAATTATGTAAACACCGCATAATGTTAAATTCATACCCATATTTTTTAGAGGAATAAATCGAAAATTTAATAATAATCCTCATTCGTTGTCATTGATATTTTCTTAAAAACATAATTTCCATTATCATTTTCACAAACAAGATTCATAAATGTAAAGTTAATGTAAAAATCTAAAATATATGCAACTGGAATAAAAATAAAAATTGATAGAAACCACAGTAAATAATATCTACAATTTCTTGGAATAAAAGTAGAATTGGATAGAAAGAATTTGTGGTAGCCTAAGAGCTGGTGGTCTAGTATATCTTTGTATCTCTTGGAAAGTTTTAATACTTTTTCGTTCTGCAGGATTGTCTTTAGTTCTGCATCGTCCTCTTGAGATTTGGCTAGCTCTTCGAAAATTTATTACATGAATTTTTTTTTATTTCGAGAAAGAGTACCTGCTGCAATATTATCCCTTTCAAATATATGTCAAATATCAATTATGAACTGATCGATATACTCTAAATAGCGAATCTGTCGAAAAGAGCCAAGAAGTGGATTTTGATTGAAAATGGTTGTATAGTTGGTTTTTGTGATTCGTATCGATATATAAATTGTGAAATATCGTCCTTCTATCATGTACCTTTACTGTTTAACTGCTGAGTAAATCGCCAATAGTTCTCGGTCGTACATCTATATTTAGTCTAAGCTCGGCTAAGCTTCTTTTTTCAGAAATACGAGCTGTAGCTACCCCTTTTGTAACCGTTATTGCACTACTATTTCTACGGTCTCTGAAGCATCAATTGTATGGGAATTCTGCTTCTAAATCTGGGTGCCAGTAAAATAGCTCTGAAAAGATTTTTTACAATTGCTGAATACTTGCTCCAATTTTGATGTCTACGCTGATATCTTCCTTTTCGTTTTTCAATCTCCCAGTGCGTCGTTTAGCTTTACTTAATCTACCAGCACTTCTGGGATGAAACGTTTATATAAGTTGAATGTCTCCAGCAATTGCTATTTAATGATGCTTTATCTTGAAACCTCGTGTAATAGTTCTTTTCCTATCAGAAGTTATACGCTTCCTACTAAGACGAAACGAGAGAAATTTTAATCAAAAAATTTTGTTCATTTAGTTTAAAATCAGATAATTTAATATCGATGTATAAATTTAATATTATGCAGAGTATATATATAATTTCACTGTTGTTAATATCAACATATGATACAAATTTAATAACACAAGTTTTAAATCTATACTATGATGATATTGATATAAATACCAAGAGTTTTAAATCGACATGTTAGGATTAATATTAATACTGACACGGAATTATTTAGACATCTCATGAAGTTAAATCCTAGAGTTGGGAAGTAACATGTTACTTATAATGCCTTACCTTTCTTGTTACTTTTTTTCGGTAATGATTATTTTTTTTCTATCTATAACAATAACAGTTACATTTTTACAGTAACGATAACGATTCAGTCATTATTTTTATCAATTTTTATTAGATGATTTAGATTGGATATTTCGGTATCGCTTGCATTAAAAGATGTTTCACTGTGCCCCTAGACATATACTTCTACAGTTACCCAAGTTGTGTTGTTATAACAAATGAGCGAAGTACTCAAATTTTTTTATTTGTGATACATCTTTTCAGGATACATTTTTTATTCAATATCGTAAATATATAATTTACGCACTAAAAAAAAACAACCGCAGAGGTATAGATAATTTATATTTGTACTATTACTTAAATACCAATTTATTCCCCATTTTAAAATATCAATTTCTATCTTATACTAATAAACTGTCATGAATTATGACGTTTATTACAATCCTAAATATCCTGCACGTCACAAATTTCCTTTCTTTTTCTCTTTTTAGCATAATAAACTCCTTTCTGTATATCTATAATTAGCTGTCATTACATACGTTGTATAAATCGCGAGGCGTACCTATTTATAATCTTTTCGATGTATACATCTCGCGCACGCGTGCATGTCACGGTTTTAAATGTTTTAATTGTATAAACCTGTATGCATCTCTGCGCAGAACATCCATATATGTATGTACATAACAAGCAAAATATATCGGAAAAATGGCACCTTTTTCTGCAGCTACAAATCCTTTTACGCGAAATCGAATTTCTCTGGAAAATTTATTTGAGGTTTATATTAATCCTCTTACAGCTTCTATCTTCTTTTTAAACTAACGTTTTCTGTAATTGGACAAATTTTTATTTTATTATAAATGATAATTGACAGAGTCAGGTACTAAAAAAAGTAGCAATATAATATATTCTTAATCCATAAAATTAGATTTTACTTATTCATAAATTCAAATTTTAAATCTTAATTTTTATGTATTTCAACGGAAATTGCATAGATTATATAAACTTTTATTCTGCATTTAATAAAGAAAAATTACTCGAAATGAATCATATGTTTATAATATATTCCTACTATCAAATCTAACGTCACACTTTAATTGCTATTTTTAGTTAAAAAATTATATGTTAAGATCATTTTCATATTTTACTGTATCGCTTTTATATCTATTGTAACTTTACTGTAATTTTTGTCTGCATTTGCACAAAAACAAAAAATCCAAAAAAATCAGGGCGAATGAGAGTCAGCGTGGTAGTTAATACGCAATCTTAAATCTTTATTCCAGAAAATAGAATCTTTATTCCAAAAAATAGTACGTTTCAGTTCACTTTGGAATCATCCTCAGCAATACAATTTCAAAATATCAATCTCTTTATATCCAAGAAAAAAATCATCATCAGCTTAACAGATTTGATGTTATAATCCCAAGCCATAGAAGGAATTCATCTTGATATTGAATTAAAATCAATTAAAATTTATTATCATTATTAATACTTTTTAGTGATATTATTTTTTGGAATAAAGATTCTATTTTCTGGAATAAAGATTTAAGATTGCGTATTAACTATCACGCTGACTCTTATTTGCCCTAATTTTTTTGGACTTGTTGTTGAATTTGAGCGAGTCCATAAGAAGATTACTACTATTATTACTATTTGCATAAAAAGTAAGAAATTTTTGATGCCCCGCATATACGATTCCACAACAGCACATTTCTGTAGCAGCTCCGTAAACAAGGGTTGGTCGCACGTATTCAGGCTCGATAAAGACTACACACTGTTCGCGGCAACCCTCGCTTGCGCAACCAACCTCTCACCAGGCTAAAATTAAACGAGCAGATGGAGCGTCCGGGAGATGGAGGGAGAGACTAGGGTTTATTCAAATTACTCCGGTACTCGGCAATACTCGCGAAACGGACTGCCGGATTTTCGAGGCGGAGTACCTATTGAATTCTCGACGCGAGAACGGAAGTGTCGACGATGCATTCACGACGATGCAGTTGCTTTGTCGTTTCACGTGGGATTAATGACGGAATGCTGAAGCACA
>Ga0157363_1003947_pt1 | contig 13576 bp, 10 predicted proteins | sample AttsexASBM1_FD_111477 | JGI IMG/M metagenome (GOLD analysis project Ga0157363, IMG submission 111477) | Fungus gardens microbial communities from leaf cutter ant in Ribeirão Preto, State of São Paulo, Brazil - Atta sexdens ASBM1 | ecosystem: Host-associated > Fungi > Mycelium > Unclassified ...
GAAATTAATTTACTATTTCCACACACTCAAAATTCGTTTCTGCTAAAAAAATGAAAATTAACGAACATTTTTTGGCTATTACACATCACTTACCTTTCTTGAGTTCGCCGTAGTGGCATGATAAATCAGATCTGCTGCCAACATCTTTCCACTGTTCCTTTTCGCAGACTGTTCTTTCTTCACTATCTTTGATCCAAATCCCTCGCACAGAATGCTTCATTTTTCTGAAGTTGGATCTATTCTTTCTTCTGGTAATCAGTCATCGTAATTCTGATCGCGCTGTCTTGAACTTTATTCGCAGGCCGTGCCGTTGTAATAGCACTGATGATTCAAAGAAGTATTATCGTGAACGAACTTGATGATTTTCTGTGAAGAATTGCCCTTCCGAGAATGATGTGAACGATGTGAACGGGCCGTCGAGCAGAGAGCGTCCAACCGCTCGAATTTACGTCTCTCAGTGATCGAGGCCGAACTGCAGTCGGGCCAAAGTCCGATAGAACTCGCTGAGTTTCCACTTGGATCCCGAGGCTGGCGGGTTTGAATGGAGCAGCTCTACGATTGGTTGGGATTGGCTGACGGTAACGATGACGTCATTACATTGATTGTCCCGCGCATGCCGCACCACGTGGCTCCCCGAAGATCGTCCTCTCTTCCTCTCTTCCTCTGTCCCTCTCTCTGGCACCCTTTCCATCCTCCAGTCTGTCGTTCTACTGGCCTGGGTAAAAACTACTTGCAGGATATGCAGAAGAGAGAAAGATTTTTCTACTAATCTGTCACCTTGTGCTATTTTACTGATAATAAAAATAGTATCTTTCTAATTGAAAAGCAAAATTTCGATATCTGCAATTATGAAAATTGTACGTATTATTAAATAAAATTAAATATAAGTATAGTAATAAAATTGTGAAGAAAGAGGGATGTAAATGCAAAACATAAAATCAGACAAGCAATATTTAATGGTCAATTGAGATAGGAAGTAAACAAGGGAAGTTTAAAAATACTTTAACTTCAATAAAAGATTAAAGTAACAAAATACCGCAGAAGTGAAAAAAGAAAGCTTTGAAAGTACAATTTTTAAAAATTTCATCATACTTTCCTATATTTACTTTAATCTCCATAGAACGTTCGAACGAAAAGATAAACTTATAAATAATATTAGTCAATATTTTCTAATCAATGAACAATCGGATCGCAATCGAATTTGAACTGTAGCAACATTGTAACACCATTGTCATGTGTCATCTCCCCTGTATCCTTGTCCTTCGTCAGCTCACCGAAGGCTACGTACTCCGGGATCGCGCCCAGGCATCCCAGGAGAGTGACGTCTGTCCTGGATGCCTAATTCAACGATTCCAAAAATACTCAGTTAGAGAAGCAGCAACGACGCAACCACCACCACTAGCCATCACAGCCGGTTGCTCTTCACCAGCAACCTCATTCACCCAGTTTCCACCATCCCAACTCTCCTCAGGTTCTGCATACTTCTGTGTGCAGCGAGCTTTCATGCCTCACAACCATCATATCTCGATCCCAGGAAGAGGTGTACATCTTCATATCTCGCCGATTATTCTCGAGAGAGTGGATAGGAAGGGGATATATGCCAATTATCCTCGGGAAATCAACTCATTTGTTGTAACGAAAACCATCCTTCTTTTATATATCAATTACAACATGGCATGTGGCATTTTTGATTTTGCCTTAAAAAATTAATACTTATGTAGAAAAAAATATTCTGATTTATCAACGTAAAGATACGAACGAAATACATTTTGATTCTATTAATCAAAATTCTGGTTGTTGTAATTGAATTTTTGGTTGTCTTGATTAGAATGTTCGATATATTTACAATAAATTTTATATCTTTATGATTGAATTTACCAGAATTCCAATTAATGTTAGGTATTTTTTTAATGTAATATCTAATTTTAGTAGCATCTCCTCCTCGGAATATATGTCTCTTGTATATCCATATAATGATCCAATGTGTTGACATTAGAAATACCGAATCATAGATTTATAGATTGAAATATATTTATTGTGAAAAAAGAACTTGAAAATAAGAAATGTTTTTACTTTTAAATAATTATATATTTATACTGATTAAATATTTGATTTATCAGCATTTTTTATTTTTGTAGTAATTTATATTTGATCCTTTCAGTAAATAAAAAACATTATTACTAATGTTAAATCCACGAAATTTAAAAAAAATTTATGGCAATAAAGATTTATATGTATAATAAGAGAAAAAGTTGTCACAATATTTTTCCCACTTTCTCTCGTAAATTGCCACTTTTAGTCGAAGAAGCAGTGATACTCATTTCATTTCTAGAGCTCTTGATAAATGCAAGACTATTTTTTGTCACCGCGCGCGCTCAATTATCTTTCAAAATTCCCATCTTTTCCTTGTTCTTGTCAATTCGACGAAGGGATGCAGCAAACTGAGGCTCGCGCGAGCGAAAGAGACAGGGAGAGTCCTAGGCAACCAGGGGTTTCAGGTCGATGCACCCCTATGCTCGCTTGCTAGCGAGAGTTCGATGCCCCGCGTCATCCTCTGACGTCATTCTACCCTACCTCGCAATCCCGGGTTATCCCTCCGCACCGCCGACACCGATGCAACAACGGGAGTCGACCAGATCAAATTTTCGTCCTTCGAAAACTGGATTGGAGTCTCTTCTAGCTCATGTCGATGAAATTGTTTCTTAAGGCTGATATTCATAGTGTCGATTCTTATATTTAAGATTGTCTTAAGTACAATCTTAAGATATTATAAACCAATTAGAGAGCCGTATTAGCATTTTAAGACATTACTTAACTAATCTTGAATTGGGTCTTGAAAGAATGAATTATAGAATATCGGCTTCTTACTTGTCCTATTCTAAATTTACAAAAACGCTTTCATTATATATAATTTGTCTTTTGTTTCGTGTATATTGCTCTTGCAGAAAACAAAAAATTTCTTTAAAATTACTATGTAAATTATATGAATAAAATAAATCTAGTGATGGTATGTATAATATAATATAATAATTGATAACCTCTTTTTTCATAAAAATTAATATGTTAACCTTTTAACTGCTGGATTGTATCTTCTGGTGCCATATTATTATTTTTTATATATCATATTATATTTTTAAATTAATTTCTCACACATTAAAATGTTTTCTAATATGTCAACATTATTTTAAAATATGGTTTTTAATAAAAATCTTTGGTAAAGTTGATAAATCTTTTCAAAATTTACAATATAAAATTAATACAAGTATTTTTAGTTTCTACATATCATATAGACAATAGTAGGAAATATATATTAAATTAAGTTTTAAATAACAATTAAAATTGATACAGCGGTCTGTCAGATAAATGTATATTTAATCGGATATACATGATAGTCAAAGTATTATTAAATTATGTTACTTTTAATATATTAAATTTAATATATTAAAATTTAATATATTAAAATTCTAATGTATAGTGTCTGTGTATAGAATATTTATACATATAATTTATACATAAATTAAAATTTGAAACATTTGGATACAATGGTTATCTATGGAAGACATTCGTAATTATTGTGACGGAATGTTTTTCATCATATATGCTTCATAAATATTCATATAATAATTCTATTTTATACATTAATGTTGATTGCTAGCAGTAAAAATGCCCGAAGGAAATACGATTGCAGTCAGTCTTAGATATTATATCCACCGTGTAATAATATTCGATGTAATCAATTGCCGAAAGCAATAGAACAGGACTTCAGTGGAAAATAGTTGTAATCTCATCAGAGAATCTCGCCGTTCGTTCGTTACATCCGGCGGTGGAGATTGGCGTGTTATCATGTGAATTCTCAATCGATGCCACGAATTAATATTCTCGGTGCGGCCGTTGGTGCAGTCGATAACCTGTCCCTGACGTAACACCCACGCGATGCAGTTAGCGGGGGGGAGGGATGCTGTCTCTTTCTCTCTCCCTTCGGCCAAGAGCGAGGAGTGGAAAGGCCAGGGGGGATGCAGGGGTGCCAAGCAAAACTGGGTCACTGGAGCTTCATTCACATTACGCGGCCATTCATGAGATTTGCCAACCGTTCGGTTTTCGAGCTTTCGGCATATCCCATGACTTTTTCCATAATTCTTCCCTACTGGCCTATCATGAGATAAACCGATGAGATAGTTATCTTCGCAATCCCCCAACTCGTAAACGAACCTTTTCCCCTTTCTTTAGATTGAGAAAATACGCTAACTGTATATAGCCTCGGGATTGAATAGGTTTCTCTGTCATTTATCTTTTCTTTACCCCCTGCTGCGCAAATAATAGCAAATCGCTTTCTGAGCTTTCGATATATTCTTGATAACGATCTGAGTTAGAAATCAAAGGACCCGATATCGATCTTGATGGACCTTCTCAGAAGATATAAAGTTTATATTACACTTAAGTTTATAGCTCGTTGCATGTTTGCTACAAGCTTTTTATTACGACATATCATCAATTGATTGAAACGTAATATACTCTCGTTTAAAATGAAATTTTGTATTAAATTTTATATCAGCAATCAAATGTAAATAAAGATTAATAAGATTTCATTAGATTTAACTTAAATATATAAAATCTGAAATAATAAGATTTAATTTAATAAGATATTTGTTTTATATATTAATCAATTATTTTCATTTGTTATTGTAATGTATGTATATTCGATATATAGCTCTTTAAATTTATGTTTTACAAATTCTATATAATTCTATATAATTCTATAAAATTTTACATTTCCTATTGTAAATCTAAAATTAAGAAGTCACAAAATTTAAAAAAGATATCAAATATTATTAAACACTGCCATATTTTTTACACAATTAATTAACAAACATTAAAAGACGAAGCAGTGGTCATGTTTTAATATTAAAATTAATATTTAAGTAATAATCTTTTCTTCTTTTCCTCTCATTCTCTTTTTCTCTTTCTTTAATTATGAAGAGCACTAAAACAAGATGATGATGGTTTCGATTCTACAGATATTTCAGACACACGACTGTTATTAATGTTGAATACAATGTATGAAAAAAGCAAAGTTCTTTCTGACAATTTAAAATTTGTCCCCGATAGGACAGAAATCAGTCGAGGGAATTTCTCAATAAACCTTCCGACCTCTCTTCCGGTGGTCCGCCTGGGTCTGCCCGACCTAGTTTTCCCCGGGCAATGACGTCGGTATGACGTCACGGGGACACAAACTAGGTCGTGGGGTCGAAGTACCTCATCGACTTCCCGTGGATACTTGCCTGCTTGTTCGGTTGCCCGATTCATTGAAAAAAAGGAGCGGATTAAAATGGTTACTACTTTCGAAGTCGGACGTTCTCGTATGTTCATCCGTTTATCGCCTGCCTATCTAATTGAGATTTGATCTTTGTAAAAAAAGAAACAAAACGTTAACGTTAATTTTTCTACATCATTTATATACTTTATAACTTACAATTTATTTGAATGTAATCTTTATTAGAAAGTAGATCTTTATATCCACAGTTATTTTTTCGCAGAGAAAAAATAAACATCACATTTTGTATTTGTATAATATTATATGACTATTATATAAGAAAGTCAAAAAATTTCTATATAAAGGTAAAATCTTATTTAAACAATTTATAATTTATATGAGAATTGACAAGATTCAATTCTATTTATAATTTTATATGCTGTGTAGTACAAATAACATTACAAAAAATAAAATACACATATACGAAACATATATTTAAAAATTTATATCGTATATATCGTTTTTACCATTTAAAAAGTGACTAAGAAAAAATTAAGTTTCCCAAAAAAGAGAAAAAACTATTTGTCAATTTGACAGAAAATTATTGATTATACACGATATAAAATTTCTAACGTAAGAAAAACCTCGATTTAAAAATGGATAAATGATTTATTCATTTAGCAGAATTCGCGGAAAAATGAATTATACATATAAATTAAGTTTATATTTTATATCAATTAATTGATAAAATATCAAACACATGAGAGAGAGTGATATAAAGATCAATAAATTTAATACTATTACACACTTATTAATAAAAAATCGTAAAACGTCAAGACATCCCAAGAATTAAGCAACAAGGTCTGTATTGTGTTGCAAGTATTGCAATATGTATAACTAGGAAATTTTCAAGCGATTGATGAAGAGTCCGATATAAAATAATAAAGTTAAAAGTTAATATTTAGAAGTTTTTATTAATATTAAGGAGCATTTTACGCCAAAATATATATCAAATTGCAAAAATGAATTATTGTAATCTTATCCAAAGCAAGCATTAAACTTTGTTCACATTCTCTTTCGATTTTTTCCACTCTGATAAATCTGCGTTATCTTGCGACAACTTGCAGGATCGCGAGATCAACAGCACGATTAACTTTATACATACATTTCTCATCACTTGTCAATCGATAACAGAATATTCGAATGACAATGCATGCACCTCGATTTCTTCATCATCTCCTTATGGAGTCCGGTCTATCTTTAAGAATGATTTGACGCGCGGCAATATAGTCTCTCATTTCAACCGCGAGAATGACAATAGAAGAAATGAAGAAGGAGAAAAATACTTTGTAAGAAGAGAAGAGAGAATCATGCTGAGATATGCGAGGAAATGGTGGCATCGACAGCACAAGCGTGTGCGTGCGTGCGTGTATATGTGTTTGTATAATGGTAGAGAACGGCCGATGAGACGGGAGGGGCAGGTTGGTGACGGCTATTTTTGGAATGTGGGTCACCCATAAACCCCGGCTTGTCCCGTGACGTCACGGGATCGTCGTCGTGGCAACAGGGACGCTGGGTCAATCACCTCCGGTTCAACCCTCCTTGTTCCCCTTTTACCCTGTGATCCGTTCGAGCGCACCACATTCAACCTCATCGTCCCACCCCTCCAGGGGCTCTACCTGTAACTTCCTCTGAGAGGGAATAGGTTAAAGGTTACGACACGCATCAAGAGAAACTGTCTTTTACCCTCCTGCTCGTGCCCTTCTCTTTCTTTCTATCATACCTTTTCCACATACACGTAGGTCCATCCTCTTTGCTCGCGTGCATTTTCATTATGCAGGATTAGGTTCTAATATCAGAGGTGAACGTTAAGGAAGGTGATTGTATAGGGCTGATTAAGCAATGCACGGACAATGCCAAGTGTATAATTATTATGATCTTGATATTAAGCGATTAGATTGCGGTCAATGTAAACTTTAATAAGGTTAAATTACTGAATGCGAGGTGACCCGAAAAATTTATTTACATCTCTAGTCAGATATTATTTTGGAAGCGTCTTGTCAAAGGAAATGCTGAAACATCGACCTTGATAATTAGGGGAGGCATTTTGTAAGAATAACGCATATGTTGTAAAATCAACTTTTCCTTGCTTCATTTTAATTAGCAAAAAATATTGATAATAACAGCGATACTAAGAATTTTTTGATAAACCTGCAATATTGTAATCTTTATCAGACGTCACTGTGACATGGTCGCAATTACAATGTACACGCATTGAATTGAGCATCATTGAGCATTTTGTAGCAATGAAAGAACTTGGAATTCCTTCGTAAGTTCTCGCCATCTTCTCGACTACGCAGTATCTACGTAGTCGAGCTTTATATATTCTGCTACAACTTCGCAGAGACCTGTATTATCCGTACCTACTAAACTGTCCGACCAAGTCTCGATATGTACCACGTACTTGTCCGCGCGTGCTTTCTTGTGCACTTTTTTCCTTTAACTTCGGTTTCACAAAATTCGATTGAATTGCCATGCGAGTGAAAGGCATCGAATAAAATATTTTTACAATAAGAAATAAGTAAAAGTAAAATGTCAATATTCACAATGAAAAAACGTTACCGATAATGAAGTTTACCGTAGATATGTTACCTGTGTTAAATGTGCAACGTAACATCAGTGTGTGCCACATGGCTGACTCGGCGGATTTGTTCTACTTGATTCTTCGTTTTCTACTTTTGAGAAAATAATTGTTGTAATTTATTTTACTTTTTTTTTTAATTAAAATTTTTCTAATTTATATAGTTTTTCATTAAAAAATAAACTTAAAAGACCATTTTATTTTTTCTTAATTCTTTTGCTTTCATTTGAAAATTGTTCTATAAAATAATTATCATTTCTGTTTATTCTTCTTGCAATTACAATTAGAAATATATAATAAGAGTTTGCAATATTATAATTTTCTTACGATATTTCAAATGGATTTGATGAAAAATTAAAAAAATTTTACTATGTATAATAATTGCAATGCAATTTACAATGTATTGCACAATGCAATTTATTATATAATACATAGTTATAATGAAAATTTTTTTAATATTAATTAATTTAATATGTCCTTAAAAAAATCCTTAAACGTTTTCAAAATATCAAAATATTTTTTAAACCGCTTATTTATTACATAATACATACAAAAACTTAAATAAATATTTTGTTGTAGCTATTGAATAATTTGGGAATGAAAAGGTTAATTTCTTAATAAATATTCACAATAATATAATATCTAATAATAAAATAATATTGCTCGCACTCGCGCGCGCGCGCGCACACACACACACACACACACACACATATTTACAATTATATAATAAATGTTTTCCTTGTTTATTTAAATGTATAATTTTTAAAAGTATAATGTTTTCCTTATTTATTTAAATGTGTATAGTTTTAATAATGTTGATAATTATGCATCGTGCATAATATGATATGGTACAATATGTATATAATTATAATATAAACTGCAAAATAATATGTATAGTTTCTATACGTAGTGCAATCCTTGTATATATGAGATTATATATCAATAAAATTATTACATCGATAAAACATTAAAATGGATCATACTAATCTATAATCTAATCTAATGTAAATCATTGTTAATACTAACATTTTATAGTTAATACTGTAGAAGATATTTGACAGTTTTTGCAGATAAGGGATGTTTAACAAGCACGTGAAACTTTTACTTTCGAGCCAAGAGTTTCATTGAAATTCATTGGTGACATTATGTCGATATGATTGTATTACGTTGGGACGCGTCGACATTTCCGTCATCGTTACCGCGTTTAGTGCCAGCAGCTGCTGGTATGAGAAATTTAAAAAGTGCCGATAATATCTCAGTTTTTCTCATCGAGCTGCGCGAACGAGACATTAATAATTTTTACAAAGATTTTTTGAGAAGCTTCTCATTTTTGTTGCATCTTACTGTACAACGTGAATTCGACTTGTCTCCAAAAACAATATATTTTTTTCAAATTAGATCTATCGTGGAATGCTGAGTAATAAAGAATAAAAATATTAAATAAAAAATAAATTTATATTTTACGAATATTTATAACTGTAAAAATATCTATTATAATATTCTATCCTATATTAGCACAAATGAATAAACCTCCTGGAAATTGTATCTCTTAAAGCGGAATAACAACTTACAATAACTTCAAAATAATGATGAAATAAATCGACTAAAGAGTGATTTTAATCATTATTTTGTAGCCACTTTGACGTCACTTTTTATCATAATGTCTTATATTAGTTGCTTGGATGCATCAAATAGAAAGTCATAATAACATCGAAATGGCGTTGAAATGGCTACAAAATAATTATTAAAAGTCACTTTTTTTTTAACAAAGTATGATTTATTTTAACATTATTGTTATTTGTTCTGCTAACAGGAAACATTTTTGGAAAGAATATAGAAAGAAATTTAGATCAACTAATAAGTAAAAAGCTCAATTTAAAAATTAAAAAGGCAGGATATTATTTAAATCATTTTTTAGATAAATACATTTAGAATATATTTACTAAATATTGTTCCTTTAATTAAAAATTAAATTCTATTGACGTTAGTAAGTCATATCGTTTTGATAATCATATTTTAATTAGTAGCGTTTAAGGGCGACCTAGTTCAAGATCGCTCCATTCTTGCCTCATAAGAACCGCGATAATAAGGTGAACGAAATCAGAAGGCGATGCGGCAAACGAAACGGCTTAGCGACCAAGCGAGCTCGGCTCCGTTTTCAGTTTCTGATTATTTTTGGCAGCAAGCAGAGCGAGTAGAGCTCTCGCCTAAAAATGCTTACGACCAATGGCGTACCGTCATTGGTCGTGCTTGTACCACGTGAACGGCCTATGTTGGAGGTTCACAAAGTCGACTAAATATCCATGATGGTACAGTCAGCTGCCTAAGGTCCAGTTAGCCAGTCGCAGCCAGCGAGTTTTCTCCACAAGGTAAGCCTACTTTCTGTAATCCTCCTGGTTGTTCTTGCATTATTGCAGCGCAAGAATGTCTCGAAAGGCATCGACCATCTCTGTTCTTCAGGAGGAAATCTGGAAAAAATCTTTGGATAGGAGAAAATAAAATGGGAAACTCAATTTCTTGTTCCAGGAATGAATTGTTGCTCTTGAAATGCTATTTCGATGTTCGAGGATAATTGTTGGGAAGTTACCGCGTTCGAGTGTCAGTGAAACGAGTGACTGTATGAAAGATTTTCGAGGTTGTGACGATTAATTCGCCCAAGATCTTCTAAGACAGTGATTGATCGGCGAGCAATTGCTCGTTTTGAAAGTGACGCAGAGTTGAAAGTGATAGACGAAAAATTATTCCGTTTATAGCCTAACTCAGCCATTAACTTATTTAGGATACTTTGGCAAAATACGCGTAATCTTTTTTTAATTTTCTTCCTCCCATTTTAATAAAAAAAACATCGTAAAATTTTTAGTTCCATCAGTGGATAGTGTTAGATTATTATTGTAATCGTTATTTTACGATCAATTTTCCTAAGACTTATAATTCGTAAACGTAAAGAAAAACGTCTTTCAATCTTTTTTCTTTCACATTTTAATTTTAATCGAGAGAAATCGTAAAATTTTTAATTCCGTCGTAAAAGATGATTATCATGATCTTGAGTATTATTTTACGATCAATTTTTAAAAAATTTACAGTTCTTCATGATAAAGACAATATTTGAGTTATCTTCTAACTTAACGAGAGAGAGATTCAATATAGTATAACTTCTCCTGAATGATAATGCTATGTATTTTATATTTTCTTCTGAATTTTGTCCTTTTTGCTTAACGTATCATATAATTTAATGAGATTTAGTGAATCTATTTTTACAATGCTTGCCTCTTTGATATCGGAGATGGTACGTAGCTCGATAGGACGTGTCTCGGAATGGTTCGAGCGCGAGAAAATCTATACTTAGCAAAGGCGATCGTTCGTAAAAGAAGGCGCTGTAGCAAAATACGAACAATTGATGGATCAAGAAAAGAACTTGATTATTCTATGATTTTCATAAAATTTCAATATTTTCGCATTGACACATTCGTATGCTAACGTCATCTAGGATGTCATGCAACAAAATTATATTCTGATTATATAACGCTCGTGCGAATTTTATATTAATTATGGAAATTGCGTAAAGATAAAATATATATGAAAACTAAGCATTATAACATTTACGAGAGATATTTAAAAAACTTATTTCTATGAAATTAGCTTGAAATTATCTTTTAATTTTAGTAAAGTGAAATTTTGTAATTTTTAGTGAACGTTTTTATTATTTGATTATAATTAATTTTAGCCAAAATGATGTATATTTAAACGATGTTATTTTTAACGTTAAAATGTGTAAATAGTGATTGATAAAAAATTTTAACTTTTAATAATCGTTTTGAAACCATTTTGACGTTACGTATTGAAAGTATTTTGGTTAAGTACTTTCTTAATAACTTACGCAACGCACAAGCAGGAAAAAAATGAAATAACAAAAATATTCACAAAGAAATGATATATTATTCTGTAAGTTGCTAATGACATCTTGTTTCGCCGTTGCCAAGTATTCGTTGCAACGTTGCGTCACGTTTCGCTTGTACAGCCATGACGTTCCTAAGTATTTTCGGAATGCGGAATGTCGCTGCAGACAAGGTACAATCCATCTTCTTGAATGTTTTGGTGCTGCGACAACGAGCGCGTCGTAGCGAGCTCCGCTAAGTGCGCAATTGTTATCTCTCTCTAACCGAATTGCACAATTTCGGATGCGCGCACAGAAGTTTACCTATATAAGTTATCTGTTTTGAAACTTCGTTGGATCCTGCCTTGCCTCGCGGCAGAATGTTCTCTGACGTGTCGATACTTCGCATCACGCATCGGTACGATTCCACGAAGAATCTTGGCTAATCAAAGGAATCGGCATGTCTCGCCGATATATACGCGATATTTTCCCTCTACACACCGTTATAGCTCTTTCGAATGAAATGTCATACGCAAATAGCACGACGTCGCATATTCGTCGGCGAGCTCCCTTCTCTCTCTTCCCTCTCTCCCCCCTCCCTCCCTCCCCTCTTCCTCTCTCTTTCTCTTTCTATCTTATGTTTATTTTCTTCTATTTTATTAATGTTCTTTTTGTTTTTCCGATTTATCTTTATTTTGCAAATCGCTTGTCTCCTTATTTCATATTATTTCATATTATATATTCTTTTCATTTTTTACCGTTATAATTTATGTATTCTGTTATTCTTAGCTCATTTTTATAACTTTATGTTTGTTCTTAGAGGACTTGTTTTAGAGCAATAATAAATGCACTATCTATCTCTGTACTTTTCTCTTTCTCTTTTTCTCATAGTGAGACGTTCATGACTTTGTTTATCTACTCGCCTCGCTGTTTCGACATCGAATCCAGTTGAAGTCGCCGACGATGGGATATCTACCGCGATCGTTGCATCCAAATTTGGATCGTCGACGTTACTCGACGTTCCTGACGACGGCACGTCGCAGAAAGTGGGGGGACGGCCGGCGTCTATTTTTGCGCGCCAGATATTCTATACCATCGTCGCGCGCGAGAGAGATGAGAAAGACGGCTTGAGCTCGTCTTTTTCCAAGCCGAACAATAAGTCACGATAACGTCAAAATGACATTAAAATGAATCAAAAAAATGATCGAAAAAATGATTTTCAATTTTATGAATTCATTTTGGAGTCATTATTTTGAGACATCATTTTGACATCATAATGACTTGTTGTTCTGCTTAGGTTCCGCGACACGAAATCTACACACGCGTGAGCCGCATGATTTATCGGTATGAGGCGGATCGGTCATGCTTGTCACAGAGATGCGTTAGCGATCAAATTTTTCTCTGGTTATCTAATACTATTTCCGTCGTGCACTGAATGCGGACATCTGAGCTTTCATTTACCATCATTTACCGTTGCATTCCATTGAAATCTGTTTTTTGTTCTTTTTTGTTCTTGCATTAGAGTGCAGCAAAACTTTCTGTTTTGCTTTTGACGAATATTAAACATATGCTTATTTCACTTTGTGTGAATTCTAAAAATGTATACTAGTTCAGCTATAGAAAACACACCTTATTTTCGTTTGCACTATTTGCGCGACCGTTTTACTACGCATCGCGGAAAAGCGCCGAAGCGTTTTGAAGATCGTTGAACGTATGCATACGCAAATACTTCACAAAATATTGTTCGATCAAGTTCCAAGCGATGCTAAGAAATTGCAAAAATGATTTTTAATATTAATAATATATATCA
>Ga0157363_1003948_pt1 | contig 13573 bp, 5 predicted proteins | sample AttsexASBM1_FD_111477 | JGI IMG/M metagenome (GOLD analysis project Ga0157363, IMG submission 111477) | Fungus gardens microbial communities from leaf cutter ant in Ribeirão Preto, State of São Paulo, Brazil - Atta sexdens ASBM1 | ecosystem: Host-associated > Fungi > Mycelium > Unclassified ...
TATATATATATATATATATATATATATATATATATATATATATATATTCGTAACATATAGTTTTGTAGTTGGATAAAAAATCTTTTGGATGTCCCATATCTAAATTTGTTAGAACTATTACGTTTTTCAGTCACGTTATTTCAATATGCTAATGAGTACTCTTGTAACTGTTTATCATGAGAATGAGTAATTTCCACACAGAACGGTTTTCCTAACTATTTAAAAATTCAGCTAGTTATAGATTTGAAAATAATTTTATTCGGACTATTAAAATAATTATATATACGCTTAAATTAATAACTAGAAAGTTAAAACTTTTTGTAACATTGTCATTTAAATGTTCTACATAATTATTTTTATGGTTCAACAAAATTACTTTCAGATCTGTATCTAGCAAATTTAAAAAATATTTTAACAAAATTATTCTTTCCATTGCGTTTCTCGCAAAAGAAAAAGTAAAAAGTATCGTTTTATATCACTTTATAAAAATTTTGTGTTTGATGTTACGATAATAAGTTAAAGACTTAAATTTTTAGGTGTAGAGCATATTTATTTTTACTTCCGTTTAATGTTAAGAAAAGTTTTCCAGTATTAAATATTGTATAATAGCTTAACATTAAACGGGTACTTTAACGAAAAAAGTTTCTCCTCTATCGCACTCCTTTTCAATTATAATTATTCATATCTGATATCAAATGCATATATATTCGGAGCGAATGTGTAATGTTCGAACATCAGTAAAATAAGTCATAAATGCATGTTAGTCCGCCTTGGATATTTGTTAACAGATTATAGTAGGCGTACACTTCTCGTTTGCCATGTTACACATATAGTTTATAACGCGTAAAGACACGAGATTCGACCATGCCACAGCGATTTTTTTCACGACTACATAACGCTCTTGTTTACGTGCGAGTGTATCATTTACGAGCGCAATCCGCGAACGTCGCAATAAATTATTACATTTACGTTAAAAAGACAGAAAGAAAGAGATTCATTAGATAAATTTCCGTTTTTTCTTTTTTCGTCACCAACCGACTATTGCCGGCTGCGTGACAACAGCCGCGATCGATCACTCTTTAAAGACTTACATGTAATTGGATCTCAATGCAAATTATACAAATTGTAACCAGATGAAAGAACATTACCTTAAGATTGAAGGGGAAATTTAATTCTCATCTACTAAAAAATTCCGATAAACGGTACATGCTTTCGGAAGTTATTCTTTAAGTTTTCTTGAAGATATTTATAAACCACAGGATGTGTCGGTGGATTAGGACGATTCATTAAATTTCTTCATGAATCTTTTCCGGTTACCATAATCTATTAAGAGTTGGGAAATCGTCGCGGTGCTTGTTAAGCAATTGGTTGGTTTTACCGTTGACATTGCGATTTCCTTGCTCTCACCGGTCATTTTAACGCATTCTGAGGTAATGGTCGTTCCTTGTAAAGAAGTTAATTGGTTCCTGTGACAAGCCACTATGCATACGTAAGACGCTGGCGACGTTCCTGCTTAAACGTTTCTACCGTTCGAATTAACGTTTCCTACGTATAACCGACTAGAATATAATGAGGCGGGGCCATTCTTAATTAGACCGTAATTGAGTATGCTAATTTTCCAAGTAACGTATAAATAAATCGTAACGTAATTCATCCGGTGTATGTCTCATGTAAGTTGCGGTGAAATAATTAATTTTATGGCTTTCCGTGTGCAGTTAAAAATATTTTTACATTTATCACTCTATAACTTTGAGATTTTTTTAAAGAATTAAATAGCGCATCTTTAATCCTCCGTCTGCTATCTTTTTTCTTTTGGATTTTTTTGTCCAACCCGAGTTTTTTTATTGTTTTAGTCTTCCCAAAAATTAAAAAAATTCATTTTCTCGCATCTCTATTATATTATTAAATATTACAAAATGTTACAAGATTAAATAAGATATTTTAAGAAAAGGAACTGTGCCCTTTTTTGGCGAAATTTGAGAATAAAATTTAACTTGTATCAAAAAAAGAATTGCAGACGGAAGGTTACATGTATAGAATTTCAATCGCAGTCCAAACTTGAATGTATTTGGACTTTATAGCTTTCCATTAGAGTCTCAATTTTTGTTCTATCACAATATTTTTACAATAAAATAATTTTTAGATATCGTGCGGAAAAAATGCAAACTGAGAAATAATCTATTGAAATGATTTCTCATGCATGAATCCTGTGATGATTTATGTCATGAAACCATCAAACTTCCTTCGTCTGCGTTGCAGATTTCTATCCTCGTCAAAATGAACGAAGGCATTAAGAAATAATCATCATCGTCATAGACCATCACCCACACTTCAGTGCATAGTTGCATACGTCGAGTAGAGCTAAGCCGATCCGAGGCCGAGCCGCGAGCATACGATGCACACCAATAGGCTCGCCTCCCTCTCGGCGGTCGGTCGGCTGAGTCGGCTAGGTGGTACTTCTCCGGTAATTTTAGCCGGATCTGCATATTTTAGCACGAACACTTCCGTCGATCATTATCCCCATTCACCGCGACTCGCCCGACCCGGCGCGTCCGATGCAACGCCGCCGCCACGACTTTGTGGCATATAGTCTCAGAATGGCAGAACTGAGCACGTACATAACACACCGTGCCATGCTTAGGCTCCCGGAATCTCATGCATTCTGCTTTATGGAAAATCGTTGCACTCTGACCTCGGCAGTGCCGCGAGGAGAGCGATCGAAGTACGAAGGCGGACTTCAAGAATGTATTACACTTCGCGCTATAAAGTGATTGTAAATGACGTAATAATTCGCATTTTCCGCGAAAAAGAGACAGATTTTTAAAAGTTTTAAAAGTCATTAATAATATATCATCCTATAATCATCCCATGCATTTTTTATCGATGTCTATGTCGTCTATTTCAATTTTTGAGATTATATACATGCAAAATGACATTTTTTTGTATCTACATAATTCGCGAGGTTGAAAAAAAAATTAATTTTAATTATGAAAACCATAATTAACGCTTGACAATCGATAAAGATAAATTATATCCAATGGTGGACAGTCTATTACTTAACAATAATCACTTGAGTATATGTTATCAGGAAGCACGGAGAAATCCCATCAGCAAATTGCTTGCCGATCATAATTTCGCGATGTTATACCTCCAACGTTTTCTCCTTTTGCATCCGCTACATCTCCTTGAATTATTACGTTTTAAATCAATTATTGCGCCGTGCGCACATGGCGGTCAGCCGAGGTATAATCTTTCCTGGCAGCGGCGTCGGAAGATATTGTTACGACTACCGTTTTCGTACGAGAAGTCTTGATCGCTCTCTAATTCTAATCGTTGTAACGCGCAATAAAGCGCAATTACAGAATGCGCGTGTTCACGCGCGTGTATACGCGTCCGTGTTCCTCACCGAGTACGCGCAGTTCACTGGCGCGTCGTGCCTCGAATACTTCGTACATCCGTGTGCGCGGATAACACATAAACGAGCTAGAGATGCTAAAGAAAGGAGGAGCGAAGACGAAAGGCGGCCGCAAATGAATTTTAATGAGCACTGTGTGATTTGAGTTCTTTTCTCTCTCTCTCTCTCTCTCTCTCGCTTTGTCTCTTATTTTTCATTCTTTTTCTCGTTATTTCTGTTGCAAATCTGTATTTTATTTGTGCAGAAAGGATGATTTTGCTAAAATATCTAAAAAGGCTACAGGTCAGAAAATAATTTTGTTGGACATGAAAATAATAATGTAGAACGCTCAAACTAGTTACTAGAATGTCAAAACTTTTTGCAGCATTACTTATGATTCCTACTTGAGATTCCTACGTAATTATTTTGATAATCCAACAGAATTCTTTTCATTTTATATTTATTATTTAGATTTTTAGATATTTTAGCAAAATCATTTTTTTCAATCTGTAATCTTGCGCTGTGTTTCAGAATGCCAAATAAATAGCGATTCAATCACAATCTTTCTCTTTTCTCTATTTCTTTTCGCTATACACTGGTAAATCTAGTTAATCTGTTAAATATAGTGCCAAATTTAACTTAATGTGAGTCGCCACTGCTCGTACTCAAACACTATTGTTATGTCATTATTTTTTTACTAAAACGATAATTAAATTGACACTATATCGTGTCAATTTGATATTATATAGTATCAAATTGACACTGTATAGTGTTAATTTTTTTTATATAAAATTATTATTTTAATTATTTTAATATAAAATAACGATATGATTGAGTAGGAGCAATGGCGATTCACATTAACTTAAATTTGACACTATAGATTTAATAGTGTACTGAAACCGCGAACTTTCTGTTGAATATCATGGTTTTCCTTCCGAGAAGCAAACTACGATCGTGTGTTCGTCGGCCTTGTCCCCCTGCATTATGGATGCATTATAATTACCTATTCATTTTCCACGAGCACGTAACATCATGGCAAGCTGCAATACCTCTGGTGCTTTGCACCTGATTGCGGACGCTGGAGGAAGAGTCTGTGCGAGGCAAGGGGAAGAAGCGAAAACTATCATGCAACATACGCACCACGAGGGCGGCTGCGTGTTGTCGGAGCTGTTGATACGTCATAGGCGTAGGTTACTTGAGAAGCGTCTCCTTTGGAGTTTCCTCCTGCACAAGCTTCGCATGAACTCATGCGATTCAAGGAAAGGTTCATATTAACCTTAGGACTTGCATCCTTCTTGTAATCATTCAAAGTGCAGACTATTAAATGCAGACATTCTGGCGGAGATCAAATATTTCCTGTTACCTTCAGCTTCTGCTGTCTTGTTTCTACTCTGCTTTATGAGAGGAATAAGAATATAATAATCGACACCTTAACTCTCCAGCAATATGAATTTTAACTTTTCTATCAGCAATAGGGATCTGAGAAACTGAACAAATTTTTTATTGTTCCAGATTATAAAAATTGAAAAGATTCTGATTACTTATTATATAAAGCTTTAATAGTTAATGAGTTTTTACCGCCAAAGAAGTCCGGAATGTATTTTACATATTTTTTACATATTTAAATTTATTTAAAATTTACAATCAAATTTTCGATGAATCCTTTAAAGACTGGTCCCTGGATCCGATGGCGGATTAATATTGTATGTTAATGTGAGAAATAAAGTTAAATTTTGATATCTTTTATTTTAATATTTTATTAATAATAGGATTGTTTTTTTTTTCAACTGAATTTTTTGCGCTATTCATTTTTTCTCCAATGTGGAGAGAAATAGAGAAAAGATAAATCGTACAAGAAGCTCGTCGGTTGACAAGAACAGACCTATTAATTGTATTCTGTCATGTTACTTGTTCAACTGCTTTGTCTATGAAGCGTATCATAAAATCTGTCATGCTGCTGATGTTGCAAGGAATTCAGAATATAAGTATAATCTCGATGCTTGTAACAGGCGTGTGATATGTTTCTGTATTCATAAACAATGGATAATGGCTGTATAATGGCATCACAATTGTGATATCGTGATAGCGACTAAATGCGTGCTTTGTAGTATTTTCGTGCAATATCGCCAGTCGTCCTTTCTCGACAGTTTTCTCTTTTTCTCTTCCCACACGCCATAATCGTGCCGCTATTGACGCTCTCCGCGACTATTCGATGCATCGGCGCGACGTGCACGTTGCAGCGCTCGAAAATGCAGCCAGAGACAATAAACACAGCGCGGTTGAACAGGGAACAAGAATGGAGGGACGATGCACACGCGCATACATTCGCGCCAAGAGTCGCGCTTTTAACGAAAACCGCTCGACAATTAGGCTCGACGAAGCCTAACAATGTCTCCACGGTACTCTGCGTCCAACCAAATTCGGTCGATCGCTCTATATATGCCGCGTTGCACTGTCCCGCAATAACACAGAAGCTTTTTCCGAATTCTCTTCGATAGAATATACCTATATATATATATATATATATATATATATATATATTACGCTCAGTTATCGAAATTTCATGTTATGGTTGCAAGAAGATATTATAAAATTATTTATTATCGATAACTTTTATTGCTTGCACTACATAACGAATGATTTTTAAATTTAATTTATTGAAATAATGTAGCAAATTATTAAAATGACAAAAATATGTTCTTTATCATTTTAATAATTTGTTTCATTTCAATATATTTAATTTAAAAATCATTTATACGAACAGCTCTTATAATCGCTGATTTTAAGTATCTTACATATGCGATTCTTTCAATAATTTTTTTTTAAATAAAATAGCAACTAGCATAGGCGTTTTCGTTAGATTTCTCTGCTTCATGCGTTGGAAGTGGACGCATCCCTCTCTCATGTGCGGAATAAAATGGAAATGTCTGGCAGCGGGCGGTACAGGGGAAACCCCGCGGATTCGACAGTTTCGAGGCGGGAGTACGAGAACGAAAGCGAACAAGGGAGTCATCCGGATTTGCCCCTTTGTACTATCGCCCGCACTGAAAGCAATGTTTCCTACTCTTATGCCAAAAAAGCCTCGATTTATTTCTCCGATCACGCATTGGAACGATATATACCGACACGATAAAATCCATCAGTGACTGATGAAATCTTCCCTTTTTTTCGGCTACACGACGTTTCCATTGGGACAAACGTGGTATGGAATGTTATGCGAAAACTAATATGTATCCATTAACTATATTTTTTTAAAATTATAATAAAAATAATTCTGTGACTCCAAGAATAAATCAAAATGAAAATAAATAAAATGCTTATATATGTCTCTGCGGTTGTTGGAGCGTAAATAATATTTATAAGGCGATAAGACATAGTACATAATTTGTGTTATGTAGCAATAAACTTAACTGCAAACGTTTCGATTCTGGACTGGAGTTGAGTTCTCCTTCGATGATTCTCCAATGATGAATGTGGAAATCAAGTACAAACTAATTAATAGTTCGTATTTGATTTCCATACTGTTGGTAAGTATGTTCCAATTGTTTGCGAATTATATCTTATTAATATTATTTATGCACTAATAACTGCAAGAAACTCTTATAGGCATTGTATTATATTATTTTGTTGTATTATATTATTTTGTTACCTACGAAAAAGAGACTCAAATAAATGTCTATTTATTAAAAATATATTATGTTACCAAATACTTCAAGTATATTCAGTTATATCTTTATGTATAGCGTAATATTAGAACATTATACTCTTTAAATTTGTAGGAATGAAATCTCACTCCAAAAGAGTTAAAATACTGTCACTATTGAAAAAGAGTGAAAAATATGCATCTTCAATCATTCTAAAGGAAAATACTTTTACTTTAAAAGTGTGAATCTCATTCCAAAAGAATGCAAATTTTTCACTTTTTTTAAATAGTGGCAGTATTTTAACTCGTTTAGAATGAGATTTTACTTGAAAAAGTTTAGAGAATAGAGTATACAAAAACTGAATTTTTTAATTAGTTGGAAATTGTCATAAATTGTTTTTTAATTTGATTTTTTTCTATAATAGATCGATTAAGAATTTTAAGATTGCTTCAAGATATTTCTTAAGACTTCGCCGAGGGCTGTAGAATTTGTCTGCGCGAACAAAAGAAGAGGCTCGAGCGAGTGAGAGGGAAATGGAGGAGCGCAGTTTATTTCGGTCGGGTTAATTAGTGTTGCCTCGCGAGGTTTACGGTTGACATTTCGTTGGTCGTTCGTTCGTCGTTCTATGTGGGGAGAACGGGAAAGGTGAGGAGAAGGACGAACAAGGGGTCTGGGGAAGGGATCGGCCTTTTTTACGGCAACATTCTGGTCGGCCATACCGTGTGCCGAAGAGGAAGACGAAGTCGGCGCAGAAGTAGTAGAAGAAGAAAACAGCCGAAGGAACAAGGACGTTCCGACCAATAAAACTGCGGTGCCCCTCGAAGGTACCCCGAAGGCGCCGGGACAGTCTGGACCTCCCCTTATTAGCTTCCTTCTTACCTTAGCGTGCTCGCCTCAGAAACCTACGTAACAATCTTTTGTTTTATTCCACGGTGTAAATCGCGCTATTCTATAGCATTCGAATTAGACCTGCTTTTATGATTCCGCCGCGGTAGAGAACTAATAATTTGCTTTTGGAGAGCAGGAGAACCTACGGCGAGAAATTCTCGTAAAGTAGTCATAAAAGCTAACCAAGGTATTACAACAGTATAATGAAATAAGCTTGATGAATGGATTTGAAAAAAAAGTGTGGATTAAAAAAATCATTAAGCATAAAAACAATAAGTTTTTCCCATTTTTTTTTCATACAGAGGATTTGTTCTGGAAGATCAGTAAAACTAAAAGATTTAGGAAAAAAATATAGAGCTTGCCTAACTAGGCCGATGTTGAGATAAAAGAGAGAAAACAAGCTTTCAGAAACAAGAGCGAGGAAGTAGAAAGAGTGGACGGGGTGGTTTGGTGCCTTATTAAGCATCCTTATCGCCTGAGACGGACCGAGTGGACATGGCCGTTTAACTTTTACTCGACCTGCGAACAAGTAATGGGACACACTGACCGGTGAGATAGGACCCGACAGTTCCTTCTCTTTTCTCGTAGAAACCTTCGCCTTATCAGACTCGAAAAACTTGACGACTGTAAACACCGAACGACCCTGCACAGTTTGATCGCAGATATTCCAACCGAGATTTACAACTGTCGTTGTCCAGTTAAGGCCGTGATTTGTGAACACAAAAATTCGATTTCTTTTGAGCATATCGATGTTGAATCCATCAAAGTCCTTTTTTCGTTTTAATATTGGTCCAAACATTGAAAATAACGTAGCAATGACAGTGCGATTACAATCCATAAAATAATCACACGACGTAAAATTTTGCAGCCTTTCATCCCGGTGATATTATTACTTTTATCCGTGAACCGCGCTTGACAGTACAACGTGGCGAGTGTAACAATAAAAACTGACGAACCGCGAGTACTGTTTTACCCCCGTAATCATAAATGTTACGTCCAACGGCGAAACACAAATGGACATTCAACAATCCGAACGATATTTTCACATCGCGCGCCAGCTGCCGCACCACATTTCATTTTGTCACCAACGCATCCTTCTCGTTTAATTATTCGACATCCGTCACGGCGAACGGCAACGCCGTAGACTACACAAAATTCGAAATATTTTATTCCCTAATAAAATATCTTGTTGTAGAAGATGAAAATCTCGTCACGATGAATTCATAAAACGGATCTATAAATTTTCAACTCTAATATAAGAAAAAGATTGCCTCTACAACATTGATTAATTGGAATCATAGCTCATTTCTCTCTATATTCGAGTCATCTAATTATATCACGTTTGTACAAATTTTTATGCACATAAATTCATAACATCGTCACACTGATATCATTGCTCTATTCATGAATATTTGTCTAGTGAATATAATATCTGGTATTTACACGGGAATTCAGCATGTCAGCAAGAAACGAAAGGACAGAACTACATTCGGTGTTGAATGTGCGGTGAAAATGCGGGATGTTTTATAAGTCTCTTGTTTGCAGATGATCCCCAGAGAACGAGAGGGATTAAGCGAATTATTGTGTGGTTTCGACATCGCATGTGACTCTGAAGGAAATTATGGCACCAGTTATACGTTTTCACGATATAATAATCCTGGTGGTTTTAGGACATGGTTCTCTCAAACGTTTGCATTACAGCATTGACCATCGTTATAAGGGCGTGATCGGCAGATCACCCAGGTTTACGCAGAACAATAAATCATCTAAGGGTCCCATGACCGTTTCCTCTAGGAATCTCAGGTATAGGTACAAGATTCTCAAAAGGATGTTTATCTCTCGAAGACCTCGTCAACCTGTCGACTAATCCTATTAGCAGCAGTGGATCTTGTTGCATCGCAACTACTATTTTCTCGTTGTCCCCCGGCACGTCGACATTCATCCGACGTTCAGATCCTTGTTCTCCAGATATTTCCAAGGAACTGAGCTTAGTTCTGTTTCATTTGTCATAAAAACTCCTTTACATATCAATACTTCAAATTTTTTTGCTATCGATTATGTTCTTTTATTGTGCATACATGGTATGTGTGCGTTCAAAATAAAATTCATGATAACAATAATTTTTCTATTGACAATAAATAATTATTTTTATAGAGAGTAAATAAATAGTAGTAAATTGTCAAAATAATTATCAATCAAGAACTTTTGATTTAATAATATTTTTTACAATTTAATGATTTAAAAAATTTTATTCTTTGAACAATGGTTCTCGGATTTTGCTTCTTGTTGGAGAGAACTTTATACGAACAAACAAATCCTTCACATTAATAAGTAAATGTTTTATCCGCAATTAATGATTTCGATCTATTGATAAGATTTAATAATCCGTGAAATTATTTCTAAGTAGCACAGTACGGAATAAATTCCACGGCTAATCTGCTCAGTGTTCTCACGTTTTTTGACGAATTTTTCAAATTTTTGACAACATGACAGTAGACCAGAACATATCTTTGGCTTACACATTGACACCAGAAAGATTAGCTATACAAATTGGCTAGTGTCTATAATCAGTTTTTATATATTTAAGACCATCGCAAATATATAGTCTTAAGATAGAATAAGAAGATCATAAATTAATCATAGAATTGTATTCAACGATTAAGATATTATTTAAGACCTTGCAATAAGAATGAATTATGAATATAGGCCTTATTTTATTTTACAATTTTATATTTTACGAATAAAATATCTTTGAATAAAATATCCTTCAGTGCTTTATCGATTAACATTCTATTATCATAAAAATTTCAGTTTGTAATTTTTTTTGATAAAATATATTAAATATTTATAATATGAAAGTATGTTATTAAATATTAAAATAACTTTAATTAAAAATTGATTATCTCTCTAATATAATTATAAATTATTTTATTCAACAAAATTTTTGAAAAAAATATTTTAAGTACAAAATCACTCTATTTTGAAATTAAAAATGAGCCTAATAATTTTAACATTTCACGAAAAGTTTCATCTTGAGTTTGATCTTTGCGATCTTGACCGGACCATAGGTACGAAAGTAATTCGCTCTCCTTGCAAGGGCGACGCATAGACGGTATGAGAAAGGGGAGACGGAGGAATGTGGATTTATTTAAGTCCTTTGCCGTCGAGTTGACAAGAGTAGAGCCGCGTAAACATACTCGTTCCTCCTTGTTCAGTCGTGGCCGTGCAATGTCCCGTGGCGAAGCGAGGCGTCGCGACGCAGCTCGCAAGATCGTTCGTTTGCCGGTGGTTCTCTTGTGGTGAATAGAGGGGACAAAAGGCGTCGCGACGTCGATGGGCACGTTCGAAAAATACCACCGCCCGCGCGCGAAGCGCTCGCAACCAATTGCGGATAATCGGACTGCCTATGGACCCCGCCCGTTGGCCAACGAGCCATCTCGCGATTGCTCCGTTCTACCTGAGTCGCCGCCCACGACATTTGGTGGGGACAGCGATGCTTTCGGTTTTCCTCGCCAGAGGGGGAGCCGTGACAGAGCGGAGTGGAGAAGCCCGCTGAAGTGGTGTGAGTGGTGCCGAGTCAGTCGCAGACTGGAGTGCCCTGTGAGAGCAGGGGACGGACCGAACGAACGAACGAACTGTGTGAGCTCCCTATACCTAATCGGTCGTGACGCTTCTCACTCGCCTCTCTATCCGAATGTCCGTCCCGTTCCTTCGTTATTGTCATCTTGATACTACTATCATGTTCCGGTGCTACGTGCCGTGTCAGCTGTTTTCATGACGCGACGTGTCGCGAGTTGGAAACCGTTCCGTGTCGTAATAAAGAGAAAAGTTGTCCTCGATATCGTGCGTTTTCGCTGACCTCGTCGTTTATCTTGGAAGGCATTTAAACAGGAACTAAGGATTGAAGTGCGCGTAATCCATAAAACAGCGCGATGACACTCCGTTAACGTGACGTATGGCTGAAGAAGAAAACGTGCGTCATGAGGCCGACTACGGCCCGGGACTTGGGGGCAGCCTGATGGCACTCCTTGCCGGCGAATGTTCGTCGCGTTTTGTTTCCCGTATGTCGCCACGATATTATCACGCGTAGAAACTCAGTGAGAGAGAGAGAGAGAGAGAGAGAGAGAGAGAGAGAGAGAGAGAGGAGAGAGAGGGAGAAAGAGGTAGTGTAGTGCCTGCAGATGCGTTTGTGTCCTGATCCTCTTTGGTTCCACAATATATTCGGAGAGAAAAAGACGGAGAACTGCACGTAGACTCAACACTCGTAGATTCTAGACATGTCGGCGTACGCGCAATTCGGATATTCGTATCCGTCGGCGTCCCAGGTAAGTCATTAGAGCTATAACAATTAAATAATTATATAAAATGCTTGTATGAATTTGTCATGAGAAGAATGAGGAAACCTTCGTTCCAAAATAAACAACTCACAATTTACCTTGACATTTAAAATTTGCCATTTTTGACTCACACGTGACTCTTGGCGCAGCATCGAATCTCGATGCAGGAATCAAACATTTTCATTTCGGATGATTTTGTGACCGGAAAGATACATGCAGCCAAAGAAATCGATCTTGTTTGTTCAATTGTTTAAAATTCAAGTTTATTGTCACTTGAAATACTGTTTCCTGTTTTCTTGTAAAATCTGCTGGTACGACTTTATATTCCTCATTTATCGTACATAATATCATCACATAATCGCACACTTTACGTAAGTAACCTACCTCATGCTGAGATCTTGGAACGAGAATCGATCGAAGAGCGGGTTTGACGAAGCGGAATTCCACGACCGGTCGTTGCCAATAATAGCGCACAATTAACATTCGCGCGAGTTCTCTCGAAGAAAGCGAGATCGCCTAGAGGCGCACCTGCCTTCTTCGTTAGTAGCAGGCTAGAGTGCATAGCTTATAGAACTAACTTGGAGCTCAGCGACGGCCGTCGCTCACGAGCGTGACGTTTCGAAGAAAAGGGCCGCATTCTAATGCTCATTTAGCGCAAATGTAATTCCGTCTGATGTACTTGATTTCTTTGACGCAGTGATTAATGCCAATACAAGAGGAGAATAAACAGTTGTATCTAACAATGCCAGAGTCACATCTAACATTTAATATGCGATCGGAATACTAGAATTCTCTAATATAAGAAACTCCAATTTATAATAAACTCCTTGCGATACGGATTTCACGTGAAAAATATGATTTAATTAATTAATCGATGAATAGTATTCTCATATGATTGTCTAGAAAAAACAAAAATATAAATATAAAGATATATCGCAAAAATTCTACAGTTTTGGCCATAAATATTCCTACATATTAACATTTTTATCTAAACAAAATATAAATTAAAATACAGATTTATTAAAAAGTAATATCTATTTTTATAACAATTTAGTATTTTATAACAATTTTAGTGTTAGTTCTTCTTTAGCTTTTATTATTGCTTCTTTCAATAAAATATAATAACTTAAGGGCTTTATATATTTATGGCTAAGGCTATATATAGATAATAACTTTAAGAAATCATCTTTTATTAATCAATCTTCATTGAATAAATTATTATTCGATTAAATCAATTACCTAAGAGAATTAATTAATTATCACTAATATTCTCACGAAAGAGAATCTACGCAAAAGAGAGTTTGTAATGA
>Ga0157363_1003949_pt1 | contig 13572 bp, 2 predicted proteins | sample AttsexASBM1_FD_111477 | JGI IMG/M metagenome (GOLD analysis project Ga0157363, IMG submission 111477) | Fungus gardens microbial communities from leaf cutter ant in Ribeirão Preto, State of São Paulo, Brazil - Atta sexdens ASBM1 | ecosystem: Host-associated > Fungi > Mycelium > Unclassified ...
ATTTTACTAGTTTTCCTTTCTTTTTGTTTTTTCATAAAATTGTTGATTTGAGTACTGCAGTCGAAATGTGTCATTTATGGAATGTATGTATATATGCATTTCAATTTATCTCTATATTTTACTGATATTAATTATCGAATAATAATTCGATTATGTGAATATTTTCGATGCAATTTATTCGTTCATTGTTATGCTAAACTGTGATCATAGCAATTGATAAACATCAATTTAAAAAAAACAGCTAAATTAGCAATAGTAAACAATAACAATAAAAATAAATTATGTTAAAAAATTCTTTGTGTTTATCGATATAAATAACAGTATACTTAATAAAAATAGAAAGGCTGATAAATTTAAATAATATTAAGTGATAGAGTAATAAAAATTATATAATAAGCAATATAAAATCTACCAAAAATTTTTTATGTAATAACTATATTAATTCGATAATTGATAATTTTTAAAATAAATTTGTTTCAAGTTAAGTATAATATAATAAGTAAATTAATTTGGATTAGATAAATTTAATACTATTTTCTTACTATACAGTCTATATCTTAAATATTCTTTTATTTTTTACAACATTTTTATCCGATTATTTTATTAAAAAAATGATATAGCAATTGTGAAAGCTTTCTTTATATGAAACATTATAAACATTTCAAAATTGTTTTTCTAGTCCTAATAAAATTACGACTACAGAGTACGATATTTTAAATTAAAAAATCGATGTTTTGATGTATCTAACTCGAGAGTGATTAATATTAATGTAACGGATATAGGACACAAAAAATTTATTCGTTTTCATATTTATGGATATTAAATCGGTATATTTAATCGCTAATAATTGAAAGATAACTTAATTATTGCTCCGAATAATTACTCGGGAGTAGCGCAATTAACGTTTTGAGCATTATATAATGACTTAGTGATTTATGGAGACATAATTAATTTATGTAATATATATAAGCTATAATATAGGCCATTGCGGACAGTTACTTGTTAAATATACGATTTTTGAAAAAGCGTGTCAGACGCCTGATGTCCTTTTTCTTTACTTCAATCACAAAAGCAACAAAAATCTCACATAATTGAAATGAAGAGCTAACGCGAAATGTCAAATATTAAACAGCATTCATCCCGTCAATTTGTAAATCCCGCAATAGGTTTGCCACATTGTTTGATATTGCTCCATTTACGCGATTATCTCGTTGTCAAGGATTTATTCACATTTTAACTCTTTTCGCCGAAATCACTGTTATTTCCGTTATCGACGCATTCATTCCATTTTACAATATTGTAGTCTATGTTGCCTCTAATGTTTGATTATAATATCAATATTACTGATTTCCATTCTATTTCCGTTGCCCACAAGTGAATTCGATCAAATACTGCTATAAAATATAATAATGGCCATCTCTCTCTTTTTCTCTAAATTTTTATGTGAAATTAATTTTTACGCGTGCCATCATATCACAATGGATTAAACGCACATGATGTGATGTGCAACGATCCTTCCGACACATCTCTAAAAGTACTATTGATCACAATGTATTTGCTAAAATTGAAAAATTCGTTCGTAACTACCGTGCTCATTCTACTTCATTTATCAAAACTGGCAATCAAAGTGATAAGTAGTAAGTTTGAATTCTTGTAACATCGCGCAATATTTTATTATTAATTTTATTATTAATTTATTACTAAATGAAAAAAGAGTTTTATATTTATACATAATGATTCATTTTGTTTTATCGTAAAATATTTTGCAACTTGCGCTTGAAATAAAGTTTCATAAAATAAGTGAATGTATATTTTATTGAAATATAAAATGTCATTACGCCAATGCTTCTTGGGACAATAAAATTAGCTATTATAGAAATTATTGAATGACAATTAGTCAACACTTAATAATCTGTACATGCTAGTATGAAATTTTTTATATAAATATCTTGTATACAAAAAGGAATGCGGTATTTGTGAAAAATTAAGAAAACGATATTAATTTTTAAAGGAATCATCCAAAAATGATCATTTTAAATTATTTCAGGGCAAATGCATGTTTTTCATTTTTAGCTTTTTTGTCCATTACAAATTTAGCGTTGTTTAGCGAGATTTCAAAACGATTTCCGATTTATGATCGGTGAAATATAATATTAAATTTCAGAAATAGATACATCCGTTTGCAAAGTCGGATGGACTGAAAAGACTAAATAGAGAGAGAGAGAGGAAGGGAGGGAGGGAGGGGAAGGGAGGGGGGGAGAGGAGAGAGAGAGAGAGAGAGAGAGAGAAGAGATAATTGATAACACATTTATTACGAAATAGTTCAATTCTAATTTTGAGTGACTGATTTTTAATGTGTTAATGTTAGCCCTCTGCTTATTAGATTTTTTGCTATTTTCTTATTATAACATTCATAATGTTTCTCATCTTCGTTGTTCAGATGCTTGAGTAATTATTCACAGTTTCGTTATTACGGAAATATTACGGAAGCTTAAGTAGAAAGCTGTCAGATTGCTCGGTAAAATACGCCGATTCGTCTTGCTGCTTAAGTCTAATTTCCTGAGTCGGCTGTTGGACACAAGACAGCGAGATGTAATATAAGACAGTTATGAGAGATTGTATCCAGACTGACATGTATGCATATTATGTTAAAGAGAAGCTCGCGTGTTCGTGCGCATGTGTTTGATAACGAATATCAGATTGATGGAATTTGCAATCGGTGACAATCCCGACAAAAATCGTTGAAGCCAATTTGCTGGCGGGGTCGAGCGTAACATGCGTCACGTAATTACGTTTTGCTCACGTCGTTAGCGTTATAAGCGCGTCAAATCTGTAATCGTCGATGTAACATATCTTCGTACAATTATCGATGTAGTAAAGCATAGCCGGTGGTAAATCGTACGTTTAACCCCATCCAATTACATGCTAAAATCACTAATTGGCACGTTAATATTTAAATAGCGAGAATACAATACAAGGATTATTGTCTATGTTTGGTATTCCGTTTTGAATATTGAAATTCGCTATATTTGCGTAGAAATAGTAAATACCATTCATCTGATAGATCTTCGAAATGTGGATTTGGTATGCAGATTTAATCTCTAACCGAACAATTTTCCATTTTATTAGAAAATATTTGCATTCCGGAGTAGTGAGAGCTTAATTTGCCGAAGTGTTGTTTACCTTTAATCTATTTATATCCATAGATTTATTGATTTTCAACAATCGGATTCCTTAATCTATTCTCTATGATATCAATAATTCAGAATTGAATAATTTTTGCAACGTTCAGTAAATTAACAGCAATTTTATCAATGTATACAATATTGAAAATTATTGATTGAAAGAATATCTGTTTTTATGTACGTAAGTGCATATAAAGGATAAGTCTCTTAGTATTCATTGATAGAAGATATTCTTTTCATTGTTATAATATTTTCAATCTCACTATATGATCACAGATATATTGATGAAACATTTGTTGTTAATTTTAGAAACATCGCAGAAATCGAGCAATTTTTTAAAATCTAAAATATTGTACATATTAACAATTAATTTTATTAATATATTTTATTTTCTAAAAGATCTGCGCGTGCGCGCGCGCGCGCGCGCGTGTGTGTGTGTGTGTGTCTATGTGTGGCATTAAAAAAACTCAAATAATTTGTAAACACTTTAGCAAAGATATATAGAGTACAGTCAACGTCAATTTTTTTAAAGAGCTTCACAAATTTATCACTGTAAGAATCGTATGTAAATCTGTCAGAATTGTATCGCAAATGACAATACTCGCGACTATTGTAACAATGCTCACGACAATAAATCGTGTTGTTATAAAATATTGCAAAGTAATATTTATTGGAAAACAATAAAATTGAGTTTTCGATTTTTAATAACTTGTGCGCGTAGGTTAATATTATTGTTACTTGTGTAACGCATGTATAAATATTGTATATATATATATAGAATGTATTGAGAAAAAAATTTCTAGATATTTATGTTTAAATCTCCTTTCACATTTTAGATTTCTCACTCTAGATCTGCTGTAAATATATTTTATCTTAGCCCATTTTGTATCATGCTAATGAAATAATTCATAATACATACGCGTTTAACCGTGGCATTTAATTAATTTAATGTACCAAAACATGTCACAAACAACATTTCAACGCATTAAACATATAGGTGTATCAACGGTCTGATTTATAATAAACGGAAATGCATCAAAGCTAAATTCGTGGTGACAAGCTTAATTATAGAACGGATTTATTTATATACAGATATAATAACTGTATTATTTTTGAGTGATGCTTGAGGTCATAACTGAACAATATATGAGTGCTTTATGGAATTATACAGTACACTGGCTGACGGATTTGTATGAAATACGTTAGTACTTTATAATTAGTTATTTCATGATAACTAAATGTGATTAGCTGTAAAAGATATACGATAATAGTATCATGAGATAATTATAATCAAAGATTAAAATAAAGTTTAACAATTGATATACACAAATTATACAGTCATTAATTGGAATTACTTTGTTTTAAACGACGTGATTTTAATTTTTAGAATATTTAAATAATTTAATTTTTATAAAATTTCTAAATTTTTTTATGTTTTTTCTTGAGGAAAAGAGCTATATAAAGCATTTTTACAAAAAATATTTTTTTTTAAATTTAGGTTAAAGCTTATGAAAAACTTTACAATATTTCACAATTTTTCCAGAATTATTATACGGAATGTTATTAATACCCATATATGTTAAAAAATTTTTTTTTCTATATTTTTACATATAATCCATTTGTTTTTCTGTATTTTCTATTCTTATACTAGTAGAACACGTTTATTATTTTGCCTGAATAAATCGCATACGTCTTCTGAAAGAGACTAGTTATTTCCTTCGCGATTGAATCTTGCGTCGTAAAGTGCTGTCGACCGTGTAGCAACTCGTAAATGCTTTCCTGACCATCGTTGACCTCTTAAAGTTTTCGTGCCGGTATCGTGTCTGAGTTACGGTTAATAATGCCTTAGCCTTGGCAGTCTGATTATAAATGATACTTTCATAATCAAATGAAAAGATATATTAAAAATTTAGTGTAAGATCATATCTACGAACATTATTATTCATAAAAAAAGGAAAAAAAATTAATTTACTTTTAAGTAATATAATATCACTCGTCAAATACAGCATGACATTTATTAAATATTTTTATATTCTGTTAATGAAAAATTTACATACATTTAATATTTTTATTATTGCTGTCAGCGATGTCTTTCTCTCTTTGTTAAGTATATTAATCTGAAATACGTTAGTATTTCAAGAATATTTAATATTTTTATAAGTTGTCAAATTATAATAATTTTTATTGACCATCCTTCCATTGATTAATTTCATCCTTTTCTTAATTTTTATGAAGTATTTTATACAATAATATACAATTTTTAGCTGATTGAAAGCTTTGTATTATATAATTTATTATTAGAATAATTAACTATTTATATATATTTGTGCAGTTTATATAAATATGATGCAATATAAAAATCCATGTAAATCAATATCTCTATAGCTGTCTTGTAATAAAAAGTTTGCACACGGAGCTTTCAAATGCTTCAAAGAACATTTCACTATTTCAAGCCTATTTTTCCCTTATTTTCTCTTTTTATCTCTCTGTTTTTCTCTTCTTTTTCGATAGATAAAGTTTCTTTCTCGACAGAAACTGCCAAACAAGGAAATGGAATTTTATTAAGCGCGGGCATTGCGAACGTAAGGATACATGACGCTCTCAATAAGATTAATATCATCGAAGGGATGAAGTTGGGTTCTTTGAAAGGCACTATCAACCTTCAGAAATTGCGGCCGAAACGAAGGACAAGTTTGAACGTCACGTTTCGCTGCGATATTCAGGGCATTTCAGGAGGAATTAAGATAAGGGACGTAGTATTCTTTGTTGCGAAAAATAGAGAAAGAAAGAAAAAGAAAACAGACATGGAGGGATATAAAAAGAGAGCCAGCAGATAGAGAGCGACGAGGTGGATAAAACTGTGAAGGGAAGGGGATCTAGTTATGTTTCTTGCTGTAACACACGCTATCCTATGTATTGGATGTTGATCTAGACAGTGGATTTAGATAACAGAAAATTAAGAATACGGGAGAGACAGCTGTCTCGTGATTGGCGAGAACGAATGAAGACCAGATAATGCCGCTGGTCTCCATGCTCTTTTATGTCCGTCTTTCCCTTGGCTCTTCTTTTTATACACTTCACATTGACTTTTATTCCGCGGGATATACTCGCAGAATTCAGATTCTAGGCAAATTAAAAAGTAAGCTGTTGGCGCTAGCTGTAAAACAAGCTCAGAAGAGGCATGTTTGCAAATTTCACTTCGTGAGTATTTATAAAGCTACACGATGCTGGATGAGCATAAATATTTTCTGTAACACGTAATCTTTTCATTCTCTCTCTCTCTCTCTCTCTCTCTCTCTCTCTCTCTCTCAATGTGCGATCATTCTCGATATATGTAATTGCAAAAGCCATGATAGCAGAACTTTGTCAATTATTGTCATTTTTTCTTTATTTCTTTTTTTAAATGTAATTATCATCTGGCGATATTTTTCGCTTCGCTGGAGCTACCGGAAATGCATTACCGAGATGGAGAGTTGGGTCAGTAGGATTGCGCGGAAAGCAACAGCAACGCACATCCAATTAACGTTAACTTCACCATCTGCGCACGTTTCACCAGGTAATATCATTACGGTAAGGATTACCGGAGTGGCGCGCTGCCGGTTTATTATTGCTGCGATATAAAAGTGCATTAGCGGAAACAATAAAGTGCGCTACCGTTGGTCAAGCACGAGAAACGTGAACGCCTCTTCGGGGCTTACACAGTAAAAATGTAGCTGCACGTAACTTTACAATTAGATCGCTTGAGAGAGTGAAAAAATGGCACGGTCGCAAGGGACTCGGTCAATGAATAAAGAAAAAGCCAGAGAGAAATAAAAAGAAAAAACGAAGAGGAAACGTGCACGTGGTAAGAAAATTGCAGGTCCTCGTGACAGCTGATTTTATAATTTGTAGGATAAAGTAGTAATTAAAAGTTCACGTGACAGCGAACATAGGAAGAGGCAAAGTCATGTCGTTTTCCTCAGAGCTTATTCTTTATGGAAATAATTAAAGGTGATCTTTTAATTAGAATTAAGTAATTAATAAGAACAATTGTATTGTATTTTGTGACTGTGTAACAATTGCGATTGAATTTAACGACAATTACTTATATAGTGTTTCATTAATATGGATAAGTACATTTAGAAAGATAATAAAATATTGGTTTGATAAAATGACGCCATTATTTTGTAGTAGAATGTGATTGCGTTTTCTACGTAAATGGAAGTTATGATCACAGTTTTTTACGTATACCGCAAAATACATAATATTTTATTAATTTATGCACATACATATATACACATATATAAAGCAAGTGATGAGACAACTCGCAACAAATGAAATTGTTTATGAACGAATCGTTTTCGCAGATTTATTTGTAATGCATTGACTATAAATTATTTTCACACGCAAAATGAGAATTATAAATATGCTTTTCATTTGTGGTATATTAACATTCTAGTCATATCGGCGAACATTATATGACATGCAAAATATTTATACGGAGAATAGTCTTTCTACTAATATTTATAATTGTGTGACATTGAGTAATCGGATTTTGTAAAATCATTTCTGTGTTATGATATACAATCCTGTATGCAATTATATATTTTATTTGTTTCAAAAATAATTATGTAAATATAGCAATATAGCATTCATGGAAACTTTTATCTTGTAGTCTTTTGAAAACTATATCGCTTTCTTACTTCAAAAATAACACAATTCGAAAAATCATGATTTTTGTTAATATTATAATAAATAATATATAAGTGAATTAAGTAAATAAATGAGTAAATAAACATTATCCTATCAATTATCAAAAGTCAACTAATTTAACTTCATAAAAAAATCGTTATAAATTAGATAAAAGAGTGGCTTTTAAAAATAATCATCAAAGTCCATACTCAGAAGGATGATTTTAATTGTAAAACAAAAATGATAAAAATTTTGATCACGTTAAAAATATATTACTTTTATTATATATTATTATAATAAATAATTAATATTATTTATAATTAGTCAATAATTTTCTGTTAAGTTAAAAACTAATTTTTTTCTGAAAAATTTAACTTTTTAAAACATTTTTGAAGCAAAGAACGACATGATCTTGATAAAATTTTCAAGAAAAAGAAAGTAAAAGAATGATTCGAATAAAGTTTACAGTTACAAGTACATTTATATTGAATAATCAGAGAGTCATAAACATTTAATAATTTTATGTTGCTACTTGAATATTATATATATAAAAATAGGCTTCAAAATATTCGAGTTCTTTTAATTAGATTTTTATATTCCCTGAAAGATAAACGTCCAGTGACCGGATATGTATCTATGTTCGGACAGTTACATAAAATTTATTATTAATGTCAAATGCTTTTCTTATTATATAGTATTATAATCGGCACAGATACTTACAACATTGCTGCAATACGTGTGCAGCATTAATTGTTGTAATTAAATATTACAATTAAATTATAATATTATATTATAAAAAGCATTTGATTAATAACATAAACAAGTAAACTAACATTTTGTCTAAATGTCCGGATATAAATATATGTCTGGGATTTACCTTATCGCGTTACTATGACGCACAATCGTGCAAACATCGCTGTTGCATTCTCCGATGCTTTCAAACGGTGATGCAAACAAACGTTTTCGGATTTCAGATTCGTTGCGATCCATTTAGTTGCGGCGCGTCGCATCTCGTATCATCGTGGAAACAATGCCGCAGGATCTATTTGTGGGATGAAAGTATGAACGGAAATGCAGGCGACGGTCACCGCGTGCGGTTTAAACAAGCAATCTCGTTTGTGTTAAAGTAGCGCCTGTCATATCAAGGCCGGATATAAAGCTGTCTGTAAACTAAACGAAATTTTCTGACGCAAGTAGGGGCACACGGAATGCACAAGCGAGTGCGTCGCGATGCACAACCCTTTCTCGTCTCGCACGTGTCTCTTCATAATATAATTTATATTGCGACACGTTCTGAGCGTGAAACTCTCTATTCTTGTTTTTGTTCAATGCTCGATAAAATGTTTCCATATGTACATAAACAATACCCTTTTCATAGAATAACAATGTTCAGCTGTACGGTCTCGTGCAGAGCCAATTTACTTTCTAAATAAAAGGCGATGGTCAACGGTGATAATGATGATATCTGTTTATTCCGTTGAGCAACAGAACGAGCGGATATGAAATTAAAAGTTCCGTTATTTCATTTTGTTTAACTCTGTTGATATTTTTTTTCGCTAATCTGTTACATCTCTTCGTAAAATTTAAACGATCTGATTCACACTGTGCAATTTTGCATTAGATCATTTTACTGCATAATAGAATTAATTTTATCTGTAATGTCTTGTAAATTAAGTAATGCAATTTTATATATTTGCAACTCATACTCTTTTTTGTCAATGCAGATTAAATTTAATCTTAGTTCAACTTATTCTTCAACTTTTTCTAATTTTTAGACCTGGAAGAAAAAATGAGAAATAAGTAAATAACCGAGAAAGTTAATCTACATTGATGAAAAGAAGTACTAGAGAACATAAAGTGGTATGAAATTTATGATTTAATGCAATTCAATATAACTAAAAATACAATTATATTTCTTTATATTTTCTTGTGTTTTTGACATTCAACGCTATTTTTTCAATTTCAATAATTTTAATAGAAAATTATATTTTAATAGAAAGAATTTTACATATCACACATTAATAAAACTATCTTTATTCGAAAAACCCCTTTATTTGAAAAACAGTATCCCACAAATTGATACCTTTGTTGCTTAATTGCCATTTGTAGGATTACTATATCTCGATGCATTGTGCTATGTGTTACAAAACGTTTTAGTTTTATTAACATTTGACGTTTTGTCGATATACATATAACATGCAAATAACTAATTCGCACTGAAATTTATTTTGGTGTGAATCTGCACAAAAGAATGTAGCTACTAACATTAAGTGCTAGTTTATGTTTTATATTTCAATAATCAAGCATTATTGGTACAAATTGTTCAAAATATTTCACTAATAGTAAAATTGTTTATATGCACTGGCTAAAACGTATGTAAATGACTATTATCACGTAATTGATTAAATTTTATGATTTAATATTGAAACGTATGGAATCAATATTTAATTTTACTATATTATCTAATAATACCTAGTACTCCAGTAATAGATGTAATTTTATGTATATGCAGTATACTTCTGATTTTAGAGAAATGATTCTCACATTTTCTCTTTAATTACATAATAAGTATGCTAAATCGAATGATAACTGAACTTGTATGAATGTTGATGCATTGAAATTTTTTAAAATTGAAATAACAGAAAATTGTAGTGCTCAGCAAATTTTCATAAATTAATAAGAAATAATTTTATTCATTTAATATAATATTTATTTAATTGTTAATTAATTTGATTTCTCGATTTTATTTTAAAATAAAAAATTTTTATTCATAATTATTACGAAACTTTAGGATTGTTTAATGATGATTTACATGTATCAAAGAAAAAGAACCTACAGATTTCTATTTGCGAACAATACGATTGTAATACGACATATGCGCTTTTGTACGGATGTAGAGGAACGCCACCGGCGACAGAATACGCCGGCGATAAAAATGCTCAACTCCCGTGAACTTTTATCCGGAGACGTCACAGTGTGATGCGAGATGTGTGTGTGTTGGAAGTGTACACCGTGTGAAGATTTGCGGTTTCCGTTCCAATACTAACTTATACTACTTGTTGCGTCAACAGTCACAATATCTCTCATAATTTTTCTTTTATTTCACAAGTGCTGTTATATTAGAGGCGTGATATAATTCTTAAAATTATATCACGCCTCTAATATAACAGCATGCACTTGTGAAATAAAAAAGAAATTATGAGAGATATTGTGACTGTTGACTACACTTCTTTCTCCTTGAAAAAAGTGACATTTTTTTCTACAGAAATTTTATACCGTAAGTTACATTTAGACACGTTATTATGTATTAATGTTAAATCTGTATCTTTTTTTGTGTCACAAATCAAAAATATACGTTGATTACATTTTTAGTATCTTCATTTTGTGGTATTTCTCGTATATCGTGAGAGAAAAATGGAGTTTTTTTACCAATAGTTATTTTTACACGTCCAAGTTATGTCAGTAAATTTAGGATTGAAATGTCAAACAATTGGGTTAATTGGAACTTTAGAACAGACACGAACAATATTTTTTTATAAACTCGATTCGCGCATGCTTTGATACAAGCAATCAAATTTCCATACAATTCCCAACAAAACTAAACTTATTGAAATTTATATGTTTCAACAATTTGCACTGTTAGCTTTATAGATCGGAATGAAACAATATAACGAATATGCATCGACTTCTGAATAAATTAATTCCATCAACGCGAAAGTTATCAATCTCTCGCTTTTATTTGACGTTGTCATCTACATAGAATGCTTTCGATTCAACCTTGCAAGATTAACAAGACTGTCGCGTTCACTATTGAAAATCAATGACGCCGCATATATAATACGATCAATCATTCTGCCGTGATCTCATTATCGGACGTTACGCGAAGAGCGCTGAAAACTTGAATAGCTGCTGAATAAGGTAATTTTGAATGCATTTCTCGGCGTAGCGGTATAAGAGCAATCGGATAATGGCTATCGTCTTATATAGTTCCGCGCAGATTCTGTACGGACACATTCAGGGTGTACTTAGAGCTTAAGGATCAATTCCGGCTTTCTGAGCATGCTACTTGTTGCTCTATTTTCATGTAATATCAAGGCTGCTTTGTTTAAAAGCAGCTGTTATATTGTAGATTTTATCAATACGCCGTGAAAATAAAAATAAGGTTCCCGTTATAATTTACGAGATTAAATTTACTGATTAAATTTAGAGAAGTCCTTTCATTCGACTTTTTTCATTGACGAGCAGTGAAATAATTTATTTAACATTCGTTTTTGTATTTGTCGAAAAGACATGCTTATTTATTATTTATACAGCGGTGCATTTTGGTGATATAAAAATTATTATGCTATTATAAAGTGAAATGCGCGTTCATAGATCAGACAAAGGCAAAGATGAAAATGTCGCCAACGTAATTTCGTAGAGTAAGGATTGCAACCGACTCCCCATTTCTCGTCTTATTCCACAGAAGTGATTCCCAGTACTGCAGTTCTATCTTTTACTTCACTACTCCTCATCCTTTCTTTCTCAACGACGATAAGATCCGAGGTACGTCGGTCGACAAAGAGTAATGCGTCCTCCGGAGGCGGGTAATTACTAAAAGATGCCGTCTTTCCCTTCTTCGCGAAGCTTGCGTTAGTCGTTACTGACGTTCTCTTATATTTTTCTCCGCTTCTCTCCTTTTCACTCAACTATCCATCTCCCTCATCCCTCTCTCTCATTTTTCCGAACCATCACTACTACTGCCTCTGTAGCTACGTAGAAAATTGCACTATGGAATACTATTGGACGATCTTATGAAAATGTATGTGAGTGTCTTTAAAAGAGGATTGGAGATCGTACAGTGTGAGATTACAATGTGGCACGTTTTGGACAACTTAACTTAAAACTACGTTTTGAACAACTGGATACTATAATTCTTTTACTCTTAAGAGTGCAATTTTTATTCTAAACGTGAAGCTTTGGATTTTAACGCAATTATATACAATATAATATTCTGATTTACAGACAAAAAATTCTATCTAAGAAAGCAATCAATTTATTATGGTTAATTCCTAGAAACTTTGTATAATATTATTTTTAAAAATCTTAAATTTTGGTTATATTAAATATATCTTTTAAATATTTATTACAAAAAGAAAATGTATAAGCAGTCCTAACTGTTCAGATTTTTAACCCATTTTATATAATTACAATAAAAATATTTTTAAATTTGGAATTTTTCTATGGATGCTTTATATTTTTAGTTGTTTGACTCACCAATCGCAGTGCAACAATGGAGTTATCATGTAGTATGACGATTCTAAAATAAAAATCCAAATTGAATCAATATTTGAAATAATCAGTAAGCAGAAAGTAATTCTTACATATTATACATAGAACCTTTTAATTGATCTTCTTATTAAAATAATTACACATTTTTAAAATATTCAACAAAAATTAATTCATACAAAGTTTCAAATTAAGTCTCTTTCTTTAAATTATTTCTAAATTATTAAACAATCTAAAGAATTGAAAAGAAATGACGACAAATTTTATGCAAGTAAGCAATAATACTTACCACAAAATTGCTCTATCGATGCTCGACTCTTCTTGCTCTCATTTTTCTTCCTTTACTTCCTCAGAACTTTTCCGATTGCATTCGCATCACAATGCACAATGCAAAGTGTCGTAGTAATACAACATTAATCTGTAACAAATACAACTATATTCAATAAAC